>ERZ791575.22-NODE-22-length-71455-cov-20.799678_pt1 | contig 71455 bp, 86 predicted proteins | sample MGYA00509970_ERZ791575 | MGnify/ENA primary metagenome ERZ791575 (study PRJEB30046, sample SAMN00791935) | human gut metagenome | study: EMG produced TPA metagenomics assembly of the A metagenome-wide association study of gut microbiota in type 2... | reverse complement strand
GCTATGATGGTACCGATTCATGCGCTATAGTGGTACCGATTCGCCGATACTGTCACAACACCTCATATTCTCCATGCAAGAGATTTGTTCCTCTTTCAATGCTATACCGGACTTGCATACTCTGACCTTGCATCGTTCGATTATACTAACTGCGAGGAGATTGGTGGCAAGATGTTCTATCACGCTAAGAGAACGAAAACAGATACTGATTTCGTATTCCAACTTCTCAAACCTGCCCTGGAGATACTACAGAAGTATGACTTCAAGCTGCCTAGAATGACGAATCAGAAGTATAATGATTATTTAAAGGCGATCGGGCAGATGGTTGGAGTTGACAGACTGCATACCCACATGGGTAGAGCGACTGCGGCAACCTTATTCTTGTCGAAGGGTATGCCTATCAATATCGTGGCAAGGGTGCTTGGACACACTACCTTGCGTCAGACTACTAGATACGCACGTACATTAAATAAGGACGTACAATCTGCTTTCGATGCCCTCGAAGGCAAGATGTAAAACAATAAGGGGAGCCTTCGCAAAGAAGGTTCCCCTTTATCGTATCAGCCAACAAGGCTTTTGTCTCTTTCAGCAATCTTCTCGCTGATGATTTGCTTTAACTCCTTAACCACTCCTTCCTGTACTAGCAACTTTACTTTTGTTTCTGCTAGTTCTTTCAGCAGTTTTTCGTCCGTCTGCTTGTCTGCATCGTAAAACATACTGCCTCTGCCACAAAGTAGCCAATCTGCTGATATGTCTACGTATGTAGTCAGTATTCTGTCTATAAACTCCATTGAAGGCTCCTTTGTGCCGTTAAGATAGTTGTTCGTAGCAGCAGGTTTTGCTCCGATAGCGTCAGCAAACCCTCTGTTAGACAGCCTGTAATGGTCTTTTACCTCGTTGATTCTATCTCTTAATCCTTCCATACTGCTAGTGTTTATAAATGTGTAAATACGTAAATTAACTATAAATAAACGTCTATATCCTTGGATATTTGTCCACAAACATGTATCTTTGCATCCGTAAACGAGAATAAAACTCGTTCAAAACAGATTTATGTTGCAAAGATACAAAAAATAATATGAAAAAGGTAGTAAAAATAGAAAAAATTTTGATTGATAAAGATAAAATTCCTAAAATCATGAAAATTTTTGGTTGTTGCAAGAGTACAGTCCACAATGCTCTAGCTTACCGGAGTAATAGTCGACAGGCTCAGGATATTCGTTCCTGTGCCCTAAATAGATTCGGAGCAGAGCCTGTAAAGGTGCCACAACTAGTGAGTGTGTAAATGTGTGAAATATTTGGCTGTTGAACTTTTAGATTAGTTATTCAGACAAAATGCGTTTTAAATTGGTTATGCGTGAGCATAGAGTTAAACGATTGCTTAAGAAAGGTTCTTTTTCTTATTTGTAAACTATAAATTCACTCTTGTGCGTGAGCATAGGAGTGATACATGGGAATCGAGCTAGCTCACTCGGAGTGAGCGGGGAAACCCGAGCAAAGGCGTTCAACTCGCCTCGAATCCCCAAAATAGTTTTGGATATTGTTATTATAATATTTCTTGAAATCGTTAGGTGTGGAGCGGTATAGACCCAGTGGCAATATAAGTTGTTTGCGTTGAATTCATGCGCCACGAACCAGAAGGAAATGTTGTGGTCGAGCATTCTACCAGCACCTTTCGTTTTATACCTTATTATATATAGCAGTTTCCGGAACAATCCCATTGCCCTTTTTGGACATAAGTTCTTTGACATATTGGAAAAGTGTAAAGTCGAATAGTGTTAAGTCATTATAAGGGAATGCGCGATTATTATTAATTCAGTTGTTATCCAAGAAGGCTCGCGCATCCCCGAGCATCAGTCTTTATGACTGATAGCTAAAGCGGTGAGCATGGCTCTTAAATTCATGGTAGCGCATGATGCCGTTATCCACCGATGGTGTAACCGGTAGCACGCCCGAAACTGTTTTGTGTAAATCCTTAATACATTCTTATCAAATCGGGAAGTTGGGTCCGAATCCTTAAGGTGGACTATTATGTATTTGTTTGTTGTGTATGATTATTCGATGCAGCGGCAGTGACTTCATTGTATAAAGAAAAACTTTTAAATTAAACTTCCTGCTCGTCCGTGAGGATAGGCAGGTTTTTCTTAAACTTCAAAATCAATGGCTTATGATAGATTTATCCGAACCTACTCTCCACAAGTACCGGAGAAAGGTTCTCGAAATATACAGAGAACTCGAAAGAAACCCTTGGGCACCCCTAGGAATCTTCGAGTCAAAGCTGAGGAAAATTAATATCCTCAACTCTAAAATTAAAAATGTGTCCTCAGACATCGGAAAGCCCGAGGGCGAGTATTCAAACTTTACAAATGATAATTACATGCAATATGGGTTTAAAAAGAAAAACTCCTCTCAAGAGGACACCTATAAAGAAGACTCCTTGGGATAAAGCCAAGAAGGAACAGGAAAAGAAGAAGGCGAAAGCCGGACTTAGTAAGCCAGCACTTATTAAGAGTCTCGACAGATGGTTTTCACTCTACATAAGACTTCGTGACGTAAACGATGAAGGCGTGTTTCAATGCCCAACTTGTAGGCGTATCTTACCTTTCTCAAAAGGAGACGCAAGCCATTATTGGGGGCGCATTCACATGGCAACGAGATTTGATCCGGACAACGTGACTATCGAATGCCAATATGATAACAGATTCAACAGCTCTCATCTGATATACTTGGGCAAGTATCTAGAAAAGAAACTTGGTCCAAAGAAGATGGAACTGCTAGAATGGAAACATCGTCAAGCCAAGAATTGGTCTCTGTTCGAGCTACAAGAACTCATAGAGTTCTACAAAAAGGAAGTTGAACAACTAAAAGAGGAGAAACATTATGACGAATGGTCTAAGAATATGTAAGGTTTGTGGCAAAGCTAAGCCGATGACAGATTTTTATGGTAAAATACATACTTGCAAAAGATGTGTTTGCCGTAGGAACAATCAGAAAGTAGTGAGCCGAAATTTGGAGAGACAACCAGACTTACAAGGTGAGGTTTGGATGGATATTGTTGGTTTTGAAGGACTATATAAGGTCAGTAATCTTGGGCGTGTTCGTTCTTGCAGAAGGGGCATAATTATGATTCCTCAGCCACTTAAAGATGGGTATTTGAGGATTCGTTTAAGAAAAGATGGAAAAGACTTTCCTTTCTTAGTTCATCGTCTTGTTGCCATAGCATTCATTTCGAATCCAAACAACTACGAAACGATAAATCACAAAGACTTCAATACTCATAATAATTGTGTAGAAAATTTGGAGTGGTGTACACAGGAGTACAATAATAAATATAGTCGTGACGCTGGTCATTACCATTATTCCGAAAAGGCTAGAGCCGCTGCAAAGCGAAATAGAAAAATCTCTGATGATTTAGCTGTAAAAATCTTCGAGGACTACAAGAAAGGGATAAAACAAGCTAATTTAGCATCAAAGTATGGCGTAACAAGGGCCTTTGTTTGTAGGTTAGTACATGGTAGATGCAGAACCGAGTACACTAATCAATCTTTAGAGAAAGACTTAAAGATGAAGTTTTCTGATGATGAGATAATATCCATGAATGAATCCTTCAAAAATGGCATGTCTTTAAAGAGTATTGCAGAAAGGTTTGGTACTTCAAGCACTTATGTCAGTTCTCTTGTGTTCGGAAGATCCGAACGCTCTAGGAGACTTATTGAAAAGGGTTTAATGACAATACCTAAAGTAGAAAAGTCAATCCCGCAGAAAGTACTTTATAAGGATGAAATACTAAAATTGCATTCAGAAGGTATGAGCCTTCGAAAAATCAGATTAGTCTTAGGAATTAAAGGACACAGTATTGTGGCAGAAGTAATAAAAGAATTTAAAGATAAAAATAATGAGTAAATCAGGTACAAAAATCAATGTAGAATTGGTAACACAAGGGTGTTTCCCAACGAAGTCGTATGAGACGGATGCCGCTTACGACCTTCATTGCAGCAAGGACACGGAAGTAATTCCTAACAAACGCTTTTACGTTCCGCTCGGGTTCAAGATACAACTTCCTTCAAATATGAAGATGCTGATTCAGCCACGTAGTGGTATGTCGGGCAAAGGTATGTTGTTGGAGGTTTATTTCCCTTCATGGCTCCTACATGGCGACTATCTAGGCAAGGTTAGAGCAAACCTTGATGTGATTCTCGGTTTGATTGATTGCGGCTATGGCGAAGAAGTCCATGCTATCGTCAAGTCGGGCAGATGGAGGTTAAAGCATCGCATCATGCGTATGCTCGGTTTCAAGTTTATCATCCCTTATTCCCTACGCATCTGCCAAGGCGCCTTCACTTACGTTCCAGATACAAACTTGGAACTTGGCAAAGTTACCGGCACTCGTAGTGGTTTAGGATCAACAGATAAGAATTAGTTTTTAGCGTTATTTTTCATAAATTTGAATTTATTTTATCCTGCTCGTCCATGAGGATAGGCAGGTTTTTAAAAAACGAAATCATGAAAAAGAATATCAGACAGAATTTCTTCAATCATATCAAGAAGGTACTTGATATTGTTGACAAGATGTGGGATGAGGCAAAGCATTTTCGCTGCATCGTCCTCATGGGTGAAAGAACCATTCCGAAGGCATACGCATTCATGCACGCATCGCCCGAAGACCTCAAAAACCTTATCTTGAACGCCATGCGAAATAGCGACCAGTTCACCTACGCTACAGCAATGGCATTCGAGGAATACGATAAGGAACTGAGAGAAAAAGAAGAAACTTTAAACAAAGATAAAAATGAAGAAAATCCTATTCAAGACACTTAAGCTGCACAATTTCTGTGGCATCCGTGACGGAGTCTTCGATTTTGGAGAAGACTTAACCGTTATCTCGGGAGACAACGGAAGAGGCAAGAGCACTATCGGCAATGCCATCATGTACACATTATTCGGTACTGATACCAACGGCATGCAACTCGACATCAAAACCTTCGATGAGAATCACAATATTATCAAGGAGATAGAGCATTCATCCGAATTGGTTATGTTGGTAGATGGTGATGGAATCTCGTTCAAGCGAGTTCTGACCGACAAGTGGAAAGGTGATAAATGCACCAACACATTCAAGTACTATGTTGATGGAGAATTGACTACCGCCGGAGATTTCAGCAACGTAGTTGACGGAATCTTCCAAGAAGACCCATTTGCGTGGTGCATCTGTCCTAATCTGTTCCTTGGTATGACTTGGCAGAATCAGCGTGCATTCCTTCAGTCGTTGGCAGGTGATATTTCTGCCGAAGACATCACGAAGGGCGAAGAAAAGTATGATTATCTTGTTGAACTCCTCAAACAGAAAGACATTGATGCCATCCTTCACCACCTCAAGAACAAACGTACAGAAGTTCAGAAGGAACTCGATGCGGTCCCTATCAGACTTGCCGAACTCGACAAGACCCTTCCAGCAAAGCAGGATTGGGAGGCCATGGAGAAAGAAAAGGCTGATCTGAAAGAAAAACTGGTGGAGATAGACAACAAGATTCAGCAGATTCGCACCGGTGGAGCAGACAGAGTTCGCCTTGACGGAATCCGCAAGAAAATTGAATTTGCAGAAAAACGCAAACGGATGATGGAGCAGGGCGCAGACAAGGAGTCTACCGATAACATGACCAAGCACCAAAGCGATATTCTCAACGCCAACGCAGCCTTCAATAAGGCAGAATCTACGGTTGATAACCTCAAAGCAGTCATGAGTGGCTATCCTGCCACAGAAGTTCAGATAAACGCTCAGATTGAAGATTGTAAGAAAAAGGTTAGCGACTTAAACAAACGTAGCGATGAGATAGCCAAGCGCACTTGGGAATGGGATGATAAGGAAGGCTTTTGTCCTCATTGCGGTCAAGCTCTCCCTCTCGGTGAGGTTCAGTTCCTCAAACAGCAATCTCAGAGCCTGTTCAACTCTCGCAAGGCAGAGGATATGAAGGAACTCAACAATGAGTTTGCCAAACTCCAAAGCGCATACACCGAACTCAACAAAGAGTTGGATAAACTGAATGATGATCGTCAGACCACCACAAACCAGCTTATCAAGGCTCACCAAGTCCTCAAAGAGGCAGAAAAGCATAAGGCAGATGTTGATGCAGATGTTCCTAGTACCTACGAGGAGATTCTTGCTTCTAAGGAAGAGTATCAGCAGGTAGTGAAAGAGATTGGCGAGTTGCAGGCAGAACCCGACAAACCATCCGATAGCAACGAGGATAACGACAAGTTACTTCAAGCACTCGTTGAAGAGCGAAAGCCGCTTTCTGACAGATACGATGAAGTCCTCGAACTCCTCGCCTCAAAAGCATCTTACGATAATACAATGGCTCATATCGAAGCAGCACAGAAGGATAAAGCCATCTTTCAGGAGCAGCTTGATGATATTGACGATAAACTCAACATCACCAATGAGTTCTATCAGTTGTCTTGCAAGGCTCTCGAAGATAAGGTCAATCAGCACTTCCGTTTCGTAAAATGGAGTCTGTTCCTTCCAAAACTCGATGGTGAGAAGAAACCTTATTGCGAATGTTATCACAATGGTGTTCCTTACAGCCGCCTCAATGGTGCTGCCAAGGTGAATGCCGGAATCGACATCGCGCGCACTATCGGGCAGTTCTATGGTGTATCGGTTCCTGTCGTGCTAGACGAATGCGAAAGTGTTAACCATCCGCTCAGTACAGGCGGTCAGCAAATCCGTCTTGTAGTATCAAAGGATGATAAACTGAAGGTTGAGTATTTCGCTTTGGACACAATGGATTGAAACGCATCATGCAAATCAAGACGAAGTTCGATATAGGTGATGCAGTCTATCTGCTCGATGGGTACAAAATCAGACGTGCAAACATCGTGGGTGTATTCTTTCAGCAGATAGGCGAGGCACCTTGCTCTATTCAGTATAAGTTCGCAGTTTTCCCAACAAGGAAAGAAAGCGAAGTGTTTAAGACAAAAGAAGAATTAATCAAACATATAAGTAAGTAAAAATCATGGCAGAAACAGCAGTAGCAAAAGCACAGCCTTCTCAGAAGGCAGTAGCAGTTAAGAATTTTCAGGCGGTAATGAATAATAGTTATTACCAAAGCCTGTTGCAGAGTTCACTAAAGGAGAACAAAGGTGCTTTCTGTACTTCACTTATGGAAATCTTTTCATCCGATGAAAAGTTGCTCCAGTGCAAACCTAATGATTTGATGGCTGAGGCTCTGAAAGCAGCCTCCCTTCGCTTGCCTCTCAATAAGCAGCTAGGACAGGCATATATCCTTCCGTTCAAGAAAAAAGAAGTAATGACTCCTACGCTCGTTATCGGTACGAAGGGTTATCTCCAGTTGGCTATGCGCACCGGCAAGTACGAGACAATCAACGCTGATGTAGTATACGAAGGTGAGTTCAACCATTACGACAAGGTTACAGGAAAGCTTGACCTTTCGGGTGCTCAGATTTCAAATACTCCAATCGGTTACTTCGCCTACTTCAAGAAGAAGGATGGTCTTACCAAACTTCTCTATATGACACTTGATGAGGTATGCCTCTACGCAAAGCAGTATAGTCCTACCGTTAAGTTCAGCGAAAAGGTTGATGCTGAGAAGCTGAAGGAAATGGCTCTCAAGCAGGCTGCCAACGGAAGTGGCGAAGGCGTAGGATGGTATTCCAACTTCGAAAGTATGGCCATTAAGACTGTTCTCAGAAGACTCCTGTCGAAGTGGGGAGAACTCTCTATCGAATCAAATGACATCACAAACCTTGATGAGGCTCCTTCTGCCATCGTTCAGCGTGATGAGGAGTTCGCCGAGGCAAAGAACGTTATTACGGTCAATGCTGATACAGGCGAAGTAGTGAATGCCGAAGAAGTACATGATGAGCAGCCACAACAGGCTCAAAAGTTTAGTTTGAGTTAAAATAAAAATAAGTTTTATTATGAAAAAGTATATTGGAACAAAGGTTATTATGGCAGAGCCTATGACTATGACAGAAGCACAGAAAGTGCTTGGTAGAGAACTTACACAATCAGCCATTGAGGAAAATGGCTATTTGGTAGAGTATGAGAACGGATATAAGTCTTGGTCTCCTAAGAGTGTGTTTGAGAAAGCCTATCGTGAAGTAGGCTCTGTTAACTTCGGTGGTGCTATTGACTTATTGAAGGCAGGTCTTGCGGTAAGACGCAAGGGATGGAATGGTAAGGGGTTGTTTATCGTGAAGCAGGTTCCTTCACACATTACAGGTGACATCATTCCTAAGATGCAGTCATTGCCACAGATTGCTAAGGACATTCTGATGAAGCGTGAGAATCCTCACATTGACTACACCAATCAGATGCTTATCATCAATCCAGATGGCAGAGCAGATTCTTGGGTTCCTTCCGTATCCGATGTATTTGCGGAAGATTGGGAGGTTGTAAATGAGTAGTTACTTTCCATCATTGTCATTTGAGAGTCGTATTGTAGTAGAAAGTTAAGTATGAAGTTAATAGTCGTAAATAGCAATAGTCTTGGCAGTGCCTACGTACTGGAGGCTAGTAATGGTCAGCAGCTCTGTATAGAGGCAGGTCGTCCGTTGCAGGAAGTAAAGAAAGTTGCAAACCTCAAAACATCAAAATGCGTGGGAGTGATTATAAGTCACTCCCACGGCTGAAAGGCGATCATGCAAAAAATGCCAAAGACTTTCTCAAAGCAGGAATCGATGCTTACTCTACCGAAGAGTTATCCGAGAAATGCAAGGGAGTAAAAGGCATGATTAAAGAACAGACCTATCATCTAGGTGCTTTCAGCATAACTCCGATGAAGGTAGAACACGATGTGCCTTGTTTCTCTTTCCTCATTCATCATCCGGAAATGGGAACCATGATGTTCTTTACCGATTGCTACAATATGGAAAATGTAGTTCAAGGGTGCCGCTACTACTTGGCAGAATGCAACTATGATGATTCTCTTCTCGAAAAAGCCGTAAACGAAGGCAAGACGATAGTCAGCCAAGCCGACCGCATCCGTCTTTCCCACATGAGTCTGGCTCACTCTATCGAGTATCTCAACGAATGCAAGGCAGCCAATACCGCCAAGCGCATCGTCCTCATTCATGGTTCTGCACGCCATCTTAACCCCGATGTTGCCGTAAACAAATTCCAGCAGGTCCTCGGTGTTCCAACCGACTATGCTTGCAAGGGTTTAGTAATCAATCTAATGTAATTATAATAATATGAGTGTATACAATCCTAATGATCCTCGCGACTATCTGAGAATCGTGAAGGAAGTTCAGAAAGCCAAAGAATGTGGGTATAATATCGAACTAAAGAAGTTTCACCCAATTCAGACCGATAAGCAGTCAAGTTATCTTCACTTCATGATTAGCTATCTCGCCCTAAAGTTAGGGCAGACCTTCTACGAAACGCTTCGTGATATTCAGCGCAACGTTTGCAGCTACATCTTCTATACCGATGAGGTAGATAAGACTGGCAACCGCAAATACAAGCCTCTCACTTCCCTCAATACAGCAGAGGCTAGCAGCGTTATCAGAAACGTGATAGATTATGCAAATATCCGCAGTATCATGATTCCGGAACCCGATGATCAGGTAGGCTTGCAGTATTGCAAGCGAGAACTCGAGAACTCGGGCGCCGGTTGGGTATAAATCATCAAAATCATATAGCTTATGAAAACGTTAAAGGAAATCCATTCAGAGGCAAATAAATATTCGGAAAGCGAACCACTTCAAGATGCTTTTGTTGCCGGTGCTAGATGGGCGCTTACGGGTAAGTATTACAAGCCTTCTGAGTTGTTCAATAATCAATCCGAAGTGGAGACGGTAGACTTGGAGGTTGAAGAATCTTCAGCTATCATCCAAACTGAGCCAGCTCCAACATTTGAGGAGTTTTGGGAAGCTTATTCTTATAAAAAAGGTAGAAAAAAGGCAGAAGAAAAGTGGAACAGACTAAAGCTAGCCGATAAATTAGCTTGCATGGCAGCCGTTCCTGCTTACGTGGCATCGACCCGCAAGCCGACCGACCCGATCGTACCTCATGCTAATATACCCTTCCGCATGCATCCACTCACTTATCTGAATGGTGAAAGATGGGAAGACGAAATAGAAACACCTGTAAATTATGAACAACAACGGAATATCAAACGTTCAGAGCGCGCTGCCCGACTCATCGCGAGTGCCTATCATCAAGGATAAGGCAAACTATCAGCGTCCTGCAACCTTAACTGAGGCTATAACTAAGAATAAGGAAACCATGTTGGATATTCAGAAACGTGGTGGACTCAGAGACCTCGTAGGATGGGTAACAGGACGACTGATTGACCTTCTCTATTATCTGGGCGCCTACGATAATGCAACAGATTATCAGATTCAGTTGCTTGCTCAGCGCATCTGTACAAAGTATTTCTACATAACTCCTGCCGAACTTGATTACTTCTTCGTAGCCTTCACCAATGGCGAATACAACAAGCTCATCAACAACGGTAAAACCATCAATCCTCAAGATATTATGAGAGGATTGATAGCTTACGAGGCAGACCTGCTGAAGGAGCGTGGGAGGGTAGAGGACGAGCGCAGAAAAGAAGAAGAGCGTCTGAAAGCGATAGAGAATGCAAAGAAGCCTCATGGCATAGAGGCATGGCGAAACTACTGCAAGTCGAAGGGTTTAGACCCCGATACGCATACATTGCCGTCCGTCAGCCTACATGATGTCAACAAGGAACTGAACATTCAAAATCCTGGAAGAATTACCGACTTAAGATAAACAAACAATAAAAAATGAAAGTTATGAATACAATTCAAACAGATGTTATCATTGTGCTATCTATCCTGTGGTTGGTAGCTATAGCAATCATCGTTGCAGACCGCATCAAATACCGCAAGTACTATTCTAGTAAAGGTAAGATGGTGGTCCTTCGCATTAACAATCCCGATGTACGGGACCGCCTCAACTCTGAGGGCTTATCTCTCTGTCAGTGTGCTTACTATAACACGCACAAGTATCTCTACACCATCGAAGGTGATCGTATCTGTGGTTTTACCGAAGAATGCACCCATCTGATAGAAGATGCCATCAAAAACCATCAAGAGGTAATTGATTGTGATATTGATGTCAGCAAGTTCGTGAACGAGGTCAAGAAGTTACAACAGGAGTATGAAACTAAAGAGAAGGAGTAAGTATGATAGACACAAAGGTTTTAGAAAAGATAGCACAACTTGATGATGCAACAATACTACGACTGTTGCCAGATAATGAAAGGTCCTTCTTTAAATATGGCTTCCAGCGTGGGTATAATCGAGCTTTAAAGGATTTGTGGCATCCTGCTAGTGAAGTTCCACGTAATGACAACGGAAAGGTTCTTGCGTTCTCAAGAAAAGTCGGTTTTAGAAAGCTCTACGATATGAACGATGAACTTGATAAAACCACTTGCGATACATATCAAGAAATGTGGGAAGAGGAAGTCAAGACGTTCCATTTGTCTGATTGGATATTCATAGATGAGTTGTTTGATTTAATTATCAGGAGGTGAGTAATGAAAACATTTGTATTTGATATAATGCTCGACGGAAGATTTGTCTGCACATTAAAGTATAAATATTGTGCGCTCTTCCCGATAGATTTTGAAGATTTAACAAAGTTCATCCTCAAAAAGAGACCTACTTTGAGAGGAAAGGACTATAGAATAGCGTTTTAAATGAATAATAATATAAAAGTATTTAAGCTACTTCTTGTAAGTATTACTTATTTATTGATAGGAGTGTTAGAAGTGTACAGCTATTTTCTGTTTAAGGAAGATGTTATTGGCATACTTGCATTCTTTACTATTTGTGGTTTTATAGTAACTTTTATGTTAGAACTAGATAGTAAATAAAAAGTAAAGCGTATGGAGCAAGAATATATCAAATGTGATATTGTTATGTATAACAACAAAATACATACAATTATGGATACGATTGGATTAAATAATTATGAGTTATCTTGTGTAAACCATCAGGTACACCAATTAGAATTATCTGGAGTTCCCATTACTACAGAGATTCTAGAAAAGAATGGATGGAGAAAAGAACAAGAGAATGACTTTAATGATAGCTATCATATATTTTTAGAAAACGAATATGAGAAATATTCTGCTTTTAAAGTTGTACATAATCATGTAGTATGGTTGAGAGACGTAAGAAGTGTTTCCGATTTACAACACCTTCTTTTCGGTCTAGGTATTAATCACGAAATGGAGGTGTAGGTATGAGTGTAGCAACACAAGTAAATCACCATTGCCCTTTCTACGGAAGAAAATGTTACCAATGCGGTTATTGGAATCGTAGAGGAAATGAATGTGAGATAATAACTCATCAAGACAGAAAAATTGGTTATTAACGCCTTCGGGCATAATTTTAAAGATATGACAAAAGAAGAATTAAAAGTAAAGGTTGCCAAGCAACTAAGCATTATCGATGATGCTAACAATGAGATTTGTTCTTACGTAAATGATTACATCGAAAGTCTACCATACAAAGTTGGAGACAAAGTTAGCTGCTCCAGATGTGATGTTTGTTGGATTGCAAGCATTATTCCAATGCGAGGTTATAATGGCGAGATTGAGATAAGAATCAACCCTGCTAAGAAAGATGGCACTCGCTCCAATAGAGAGTTTGTGTTATTGAGTATGGAAGTTGATAGTATCACGAAAATTAAATAAGATAGTAATATGGAACAAATTTCATTAGAAGACAAAGTTAGTAATACTTTGAAATGGCTCGCAAATCAAATTGCGTGTATCCAAGTATATAAAAAGTGGAACGAGCAGCAGATAAAGGTTAGTGATGTACTAAAGGCTATCACCGATTACAAACCTATATTCGGGCACCGTACCACCATCAAGAACCAAACTATTTGGATGGCATTCATGAAATAAGTAACCCACAATCCCCACCCAGCTATCACAGCCGAGTGGGGATTTCTTTTTGCAATGAAACAATCTACTTAAAACCTAATTAATACAACTAACAAAAATAAAAAAGTAAAATCTATACCAATCTGTCTATATATTCATCTAAATCTTTTTCGTACCAAACTAGCTCGGTCCATCCTTTCCGCTTTTTACCCTTTGGCAGCCTGCCTTCTTTCACAAGGCGGTCAAAGGTAGCCCTGGAAACATGAACGTATCCGCATGCCTCAGCCTTGCTGATAGGCTCGTCTTTGTTAGCGATGCGGTGCAGAAAATCTAACATGAAAGCATTTTGCTGTTTGTTAGTTAAGCATCTTCCGCTCTGAATCCGCTCATGAAATTCCATCAGGAGCGAATCAATCATCTGCAGTTCTTCGCTAATCTTCGCCATAAGCTAGCACTTTTTGTTTCTGTACCAGAGAGTAAACCCAATCGCGCAAACCGCCAGTATGAACAGAAAGGTGATATAGCATCTGCCCAGCGACATCAGCCTTTGCTCGTTCTTCGTCAGTTTTCGCTCTATAGGATAAGGCACGGCGACAGAATCCCTCTTGATTATCGTGTCCGTCTTCACCTTATATATATTATGATACCGGTCCCGATAAACCACCTTATTATGGAAAACCGTATCACCTTTCTGAAAAACATATACCGAATCCTTCATGTAGATACTATCCAACTTAGCAAAAGTATCAGTTCTGCATACGTATTCAGTTCTAACAGAAGGAACCTTGATATACTCCTTCGTCTTGCATCCAGTAAACGCCAATAGGATAATTCCAATCACCAAGCCGATGCAATCCCATTTCCAAAACCTTATGTCATACCATTTCATAAGCTATATCTCTTTGTATTCAACTTTAGCGTCAAAGCAAGGGCACTCCTTGATTCTCTCCCAAGCATCCACCACGCCATTATGATTCTTGTCGGGCGAAATATCCCTGTGCCCTAAGATTTCAGCATCCGGATATTTCTTCTTTAGCTGAGTGAGCAGAGTGATAAGCGATTTCTTCTGCTCCTCAGTTCTGTTGTCTACCGCCTTCCCCTTCTTGTTGATGCCGCCAACGTAAGCCACATTGATAGCCGTAGCATTATATCCCTTAACGCCGTTGCTAACCATTTCTACCGGCAGCATCTGGTGAATCCCGCCATCAGCAGTAATAACGTAATGATACCCTGGGTTATTCCAGCCTTTGCGCTTAAACTCATCCCAAAGTTCCTTCACGCCCCATTTCTGAGAAGAGGCACTGCAATGAACAAAAATTCTCTTAATCAGTCTCATTTCTTCTCCTCCTTTCCTTGCTCCTTCATAATCTCAGCAAAAGCTCTGGCCAAGTCTTCTTTGTTCTCCAGAAGAATGCTTACCGTCTTCTCCTGCTTCCGTATCTCAGCCTTCTGCCAGCTCTTTTCCCTTACGCTTACAAATTCACAGAACACGCAATATCCTGCCCATATCATAGAGAAAACAGGGAAGGGGAGAACTGTACAGGCTATCAGGTCTATGCAGACCGTCACCATGAAGGGAGAGAAGTATTTCCTCGCCTTGTCGCAAGTCTTCTTGAATCCCGTACTTGTCGTAGCCAGTCCGTTCTCTTTCGCTTTCTTGATGCCGAAGAACAGGTCCACGCCCATAGAAATGATAAGAGCACCCATGCAGATGGCAATAACCAATGCCGATCTGTACAGGTGCTCTTGTAAAAATGTATGTACTATCTCTGCCATATATCATTATTTTTGATTAATGGATACAAAGATAAAAGGCTTTTCAATAGCTTTTGCCGTGTTCCAACTTAGCTATTCATATACCACCAGATTTTATCTGTAGGGTGGTTTGTCGATTCGTCACAGAGAAAACTGATAGCCAGTTCCGAGATCCTTTTTCTAGTGGTATCTTTGTTATTCGACCATTTGCCCACCACGTCTATATGGTCAGCATACATCTTATTCATCGTTACCGCAAAATCCCAGAAGTTGTAGTCCGGTATGTTCCAAGATAGCCGGTCATAATCGTCCTTCAACTCATCAAACCCGAAGTAAGGCGCATACTTCTTGTGAACATCATCATCAAAATAATAGATGTTGGCGATACAGGCTCTGCCCAGTTGCTCGTCAAAGTGATGCTTCCTTTCCATCCAGTAAAGAAGATTCCTCTGCACAATCCTCTCTTCTTCCTCTGTAAACCCACACTCATCGTTTCTTAGCATCCCAAAGGCAGATTCTGCTATTCGATAGAGCGATTTTGATAAATCCATAAGCGTAAAGCATTAAAGTGAATATGATAAACACATGGTGCATCTCCAGCTGCTCGGGAGTGATGAGCCAGTGCTGATAATACAATCTGATAGCGTTGATACCAAAGAAATAAAAGAACGGAATGCGATAAATCCAGCAGTATCTGAAAAAGAAACTAACCGGAATCATGGATAAAGGCATATAGATATACGCCAGTATGTAAATCCAGATGATGCAGTTGCCGCTATAGTTGGTATCTATTATGGTAGGTCTAGGGATAATGCCCATAGTCCCATACGCCGTACCAATGACCTAACATCAATGGTATGGGTGCCCACTTTGCTAGAAGTTCATAGAACCTCCAAATCTTCCTACTCAATAAGCCTTCCATTACTAAGGCTTCCTCCTCTTTCGAGAGAGGTGATTCCTGTTTTATTCTCATTTTGTTATGATTTTATGGCTTAATCTTACCTTTTGTTAACTGTTTCTGAGATTTGCATCTCATTTTGTTGCAAAGTTAAACTTTTTCTTTCGTAACACCATGAAAACCAACATAATATTAAACTTATTTAAATCTTTATGTGCTTATTTGGTCATATTCTAAATAATATGTATATTTGCAACATCTTAATGTAGCATTTATATGGCAAGAGCAAATTACGAATTGATTGACAGACAGAGGGATGATCTGATGAAGGCGTATCGGGAGATAGCTCCTAATTGCCATTCCCAACAGGAGGCTTGGGAAAAGGTGGTCCATTCTCCTGCTCCCAGATACTATGTTTCTCCCAAAAGAGCTTGGGATATACTCCGCAGAATGGCAGTCGGTGATTTCTCAAAGGTGGATAGCATGAAGCCGATTCGGCAGAAGTTATACTATACTCTCTTCAATAGGATGAACGAAATGACGCAGCGCAAGGAGTTCGTAGGCAAATCTTTATGGTTTATCTGCCAGTTCCTTGTTTCTGAGCCTGCCCCCGAGTTTTTTATCCAGCCAAGTAATCTCAAATTCATTTTCGCTTACTATAAGAAATATGGGAAAAATTACAGAGAAATGGACCTTCGTAAGAAGAAACTTTCGAACAAAGCTGGTGCTTAGCATCATCTGCATCGTTCTGTGTACTTGGCACGTCGGTTTCTATTCCGGTTGCCCTTGGCTGAATCATATCCTGTATAGCTTCTTCCACGCCAACGGCTTTCATCTTGCCGTAAACCTGCTGGTGCTTTGGCAGATAAAGAACTATATGAAACCAGTCACTTCTCTGGCTGTTGCCTCTGTCGCTAGTCTGCTGCCCATGTATGTTAGTCAGCCTACAATGGGGCTTTCCGGTTTCCTGTTCGCATCCTTTGGTTTGATGTGGGGTAAGACAGGACGATGGAAAGAGGCATTAAAGAAAGCGATGCCGTTCATCCTGTTCACAATGATACTGAGTAATGTGAACGGACTTCTCCATCTTTACTGCTTCGTATTAGGCTACATCGTAGCGTATTGCATAAATAATATCAAAAACAGATAACACACATATAAAGAGAATCATGTTTTAAAAAATGTAATTTTAGATAATTTTAAAGGCGACCACTCGTGATGAGCAGCCGCCTTTTTCATGTTATCATAAATTAGCGCGTATGAAAGAATTATCTCATTTTGTCTTCTCGTCTGCTTTGTACCTCTACTATACTTCCAGCAAAGGCATCAGCAGCCTTGAAGTTCTGCAGCGTGTACTTGAAAGTAAAATATTTCCAAGGCTTGCCGCCGACGCTTGGCAGCTTGCACCAGTGCTTGCAGTCGTTGCTTCCGTATATCTCCAGCCCAATCGTACCTTCGTCCGAATCAAACAGATGCTTCACCGCTCTCAGCGATTTCAACGTCATGCTGCCGCCCAGTTTCAAAGGTCTGGTAGTAAATGATCCGCTATAGCTTTCCGTATCTTCGTTGATGTCTGGCTTTCCTGTCAACGTGTAGATAGACATGGCAATATCCTGCACAACGTTGTCCGGATAGTCGTTTGCTATTTTGTCAATAGGCGCATCTGCTACAGACATGCCGAATGTTCCGTCTACCATATTATATATATAGTATATCTTCTCATTCTCATCAAAGTCCTGTTCTCCCGATTCATTCTCAAACCAACCTTTACTCTTTTTGTATATTCTCAGCAGCGAATCTCTATAGTCATAAGCTATAATGCAATTCTTCAAGAAATCCAAGAAACTTTCTGTCTGTAGCTTCTTAAAGTTCTTTGGAATCTTCCCGCTCATTGACGTGCTTACGCATTTTGCGGTACCACCAGATATAGCCATAAGTCCTTTGTCAGATGTAAAGTATACAAGCCTGTCTGTTGGCGTAATACTATCCGGATTGTTACATACTTCTCTTGAAATAGGATGAACGCTTCCATAAAGACCTTCTGATGTTACGCTCATTGCGTATATTCCTTCATCAGTAAACACTAAAAGAGGATATTGACCGAACTGTCCCTGGCTCACTGCTTCCGTGTTGGCAACTATTCCTATTATCTTTCCTGTACCTATCGTATTATCGCCCGATGCCTCGAAAACAAATGGATTGTTTACGACAGAAGTAAATATCTGTGAGTTTAAAACCTCAGGAACATTCATGTTTTTTATCTTTTCCAGAAGCTCTTCTTCTGTTATAGTTTCAAAAGTTGCATCGCCGTCTTTTGAAGGAAGGTTGGTAAAAGAATAAGCTCCGTTCAGAAAAGGGTGTTCTGTTAGAGGTATGTTCAGATACTTGCCAGATCCGTACAATATGATTTCTTTTGCATTAGGATCCGGATAATAAAACCAGCCACGCAAGAAAGAGTCACTTATGCCTATTACTCTCATAGTCCAGGTATCAACCCAATTTGATACAATATGCGTATACATTATATAATTATTATCGCTTGCTAAACCTTCTCTTCCGACGAGCTTTTTGAAACCGGCAAAAGGGTAGCGCTCTACATCATAAAGGTGTAGGCGGTTATTGTAAGTATAAATCTTTTTTGAGGTAAGCTTTGCCCAGCTATAGTAATCGTCTACTTTCAGTTGGCTTTGTGTAGACAGGTTGCTTACTACTCCGTCTGCGATGAATGTCGGTTGCCCGTAATGTGTTCCGTTCACAGAGTAAAGCCATTCTCCTCCTTCTCCTAACCCCTTCGTATTGATTCCGACAGAGAATAATTTATAGAATTGCGTCTTACCTTTCAGCTCTTCTATTATATCTTGGTCCGTTTTGTACGTAGGCTGTATCTCGCTATGAGGAATAATTTTCGAAGGGCGGTCATAATTAAATACATCTTCTTTGTATGATGAAAATCCATAGTTGGCAAATGGCTTTCTATGGGTGTCGTTAGGAGATAAAAAACGCCAGCCTTTACTGATTTCGAATGGAATAACCTGTTCTGTAGCAAAAACAACAATCTCCTTTATGATGTCTTTCCAATCTTCGCTTATCGAACCGAATTTAAATTTAAGCTCACTATATTCAATAAAGTAGAAAATACTTTCTGTACCTGTCATTTGATTTAAATCTGTATAGTATTTGTCCTCAAATGTTGCTGCACTAAATCGGCAATTTCTGTTTACAGTAGGATAGCAGATGATAGGGGCTGTTATTTTCGTATAACTTCCATCATATAGCTTGAATGCACACCTGATAAAAAAAGGAAATGCAAACATATTCTTGCTTTTTACCCAATTAATCGCCTGCATCACATGACCATGTACGGTTTCCTGAAACTCATTGTAATATTTTGCACCATTAGTTCCATCTGACTTAATCCAAAAATAATGGAATTGACCTGTTTGGATCATGCCACTAGGTTCTGTTCCTCCTTGTTTTATAAATGCTCCGTTCGCATCATAATACATCGTCTGGTTTTCCGTATGGTCAACGCAGTTGTTTACATTCATGAGTGTTCTATCGTATTCGTCTGGTCGAAACGTACCTGAATAACTCGGTTTCTCGAAAGAAAACTGATATGTTAGTTCAGGAAAATCTTTCAGAAACTTGTAGGTCTTAGACTTGTATACAAAATAGTACAATCCGCCACTTGTAGTAACAACCACCGTATTACCTACGCTATTTACATCATAGATTTCAACATCTATTTCGAATGCTTGCCATGGCCCAGACTCGATAGTTCCATCCTCTTTACTTTTAGCAAAGATAATTTCATCTTTTTCGTCTTCATTGTATTTGCTTTTTTCGTTGAGCATGACGTATGTTCTGTAATCAGCGCCTTTGTGAATATATAATATAGGTCTGCCGTTTGTTACATATTTTGGTTTCTGCACCGCCTTCATTTCCCCATCCTTAAAGATAAATCCGTCACTCTCCAGCAGTTCAGAATCATCTGAAAGCAAGTCGCTAGGCACATTCGTCATGCCCTTGCTAAAACTCAAAGTTTGTCTTTCTAAGTTTCTTTCCATAATAATTCAATATTTAACATTGACTTAAATTTTCGCCGCCGTATGAACACCATCGCCGCCACGGCTTCTTCTTTCCGCTTTCTTCCAGCTAGGCTTCTCCATGTCCGTAAGACTCACAAAGAGACCGATGCCGGTACTCATTACCACATCATCATGGTTTCCGTTACCAACGATGTTACCCAAGCTGCCATCATCATGTCGCTCATATATACGCAACTCATGATACATTTCCTTATCCGGCTCCTCATACAGGTTATCATCAATAAACTCTTCCAAGTTATCAATCACCTGTTGCTTCGTCAGCTTGTTGGTCTGGAAACCGTACTTCGCCAGCACGTTATCTTCCACATTCTCCGAACTGCTCGTTCTCTGATACAGATTATCGTAGTAGTCGGCAATCTCCTGCAGAATAGTCAGAAAGTGATCACCCTCCGTGTTATTGTTCTTCTCTCGGTCGGCAGTATTACTCTCTATCACAAGAAGCGCATCATCATAATAATGGGCTAGGGCAGCAGCCATCCATGCCAGCTTATCATGTCTTACATGTCCTCTGTATCTAGCTACTACCTTTGGCTTGCCCTTCACCGTAGGAATCATACCGAATCGGTCTATCACGGTCATAACGGTATAGTCCGATGTCGTACTCTTACCGCCAATATCCACGCTCACCAAGTATCTGTTCTCCACTTGCAGGCAGTTTGGCACAGCCCAAATCTTCAAGTCTCCCTCGCCATCGTCTCTCAGCTTCACCTTCGAGTTCGGAATGGTGTTATCATCCTTCACGCTGATGTTCACCACGATGTCGGCAGTAAACTTAGGGTCTTGCTTATACATAGCCTGCATGTCGTCTATAGAATAAGGATTGAATACCAGTCTACCAGAGTTTCTGAACGCATCTTCCTCATCAATAGGAGCCTCGGTAGCACATGCCGCATGGGTGGTAAACTTGTTTCTGTAGTTTCTGTACCATTCTATCGCCTCAAAGCAAGCACCCTTCTGCCACATTCGCCAGAAGAACTTGCCGGTCTCACGATAACCCTTCGGACAGGTGCTTCGGTCTCTGTTCTGCAAAAGCCACTTGGCAAATGCTCTTCTGTTCTCTACAGGAGTCATATCCTTTTCGATGAAGAAACAAGGAATAAAGAGGAACGAATAAGCATCATTATTCTTTGGGTCCATGGCCAACTGGCACTTGTCGTAGAAGAAACCAGAGTTACCTCTACCGGTACTCTCGAATATCTCCACGTTGTCTTCCAATGGGTCGATACCACCGGATATAGAAGAAATTACGCCCTCAGGATCATGCTCTGGTGTCTTCTTCCAATAGGCTACCTCCGAATAGTGGGCGCAGTGGAAGTTGCTACCACGCACAGAATCGAAGTTCTCGAAGGATGCTACCGTCAGCGTACTTCGTCTGATTGCCTTCACACCATCCGTTACCTGAAAATCGTCGGGAGAATTTTCGTATGGTGAGAACTGAAGTTTTGCGCCCTGATGTCCTACGGTCCACCCCGGCTGCCGCTCCAAAGCCTTTCGGTACATCGCCTTAATCTTCTTGGCGGTATTCTTCTGCTGGGCAAGCACAATAGCATTCCAACCATCGCGTCTATAGTCCTGAATCCATTTGATGTAAAGCTGTGATAGGGTAGAGCCGCCCCACTGACGTGCTTTCAGAATAACCACGAACACCGGTTTGTGGGCATTCCGTAGGTCTTCCATAATCTTCAGTAGCTTTCTTTGAGGATAGTTCAGCTTGAAAGGAATCATCTTACCGGTCTTCTTATCCTCAATCTTATCGGTCACGTATAGGGCAAACTCGGGGTCTTCCATGAACCTCACTCTGCAGATGGCAAAGGTAAGCATCTGGAAATGCTGGGCATCATCCTTCTGGTGTAGCACATAGTTGATGTAGTCTTTCAGGCTGCCCATCTTTCTCAGACCTCTGAACAGAACAGATTTGGCAGTCTTCTTAGGAACCCACATCTTAGGAATGAAGAAATCGGATAGTTCTATCTTCACACGATGCTCAAAGTTATAGCAACCTTCGCCCGTCATAGGGTCGTAGGTGCCATAAATCTCATCGTATCGCTTCTGATTTTCCGCTACGAGATTATCTATTTCCTGTTCAGTTACTAGAGCCATCCGTCAAATCGTTTAGTTCTTCGAAATCTGCATCCTGTATCTCGGGTGCTTTGCTTATGTCCAGTACGTCTGCCTCGTCTTCATCTTCTACGGTTGTCATACCGAGTGCCATAAGCTGCTTGAAGTCTGCATCTATTCCGTGGGTAACGCTTACTTCTGTCTGCTTTGGTATCATGTGCTTGGTAAGGTCTTTGTAGATGGTGACGTATGTCTTAGGATCATACTCTGCCAGTTGGTTCATACAATCCTCAAACTGCTCTTGGCTCCTCGCCAGCCAGTCACGTATATATTCCTTTTGGGCACTCTTTCTTGCAGGGAGAAGTTTCTTTACCTTTTCCTTCTTCTCTTTCTGTATCTCCCTTACAGATTTAAATTCATCCATTTCAAAATCTTCCATACGATCGCTTTTTTATTATCCGAAGGGTTTCAGAGTATGAATCATTCTGCCAGGCTTGGTAGAGTTGGCGCAGTCTATGATGTCTATCTCCAGTTCGACTAGCTGGTCAGACTGGTCTATCGTCAGAGGGTCCTTGCTCGTCAACGTGCGCATAAAGTATTCGTATAGCGCACCGGTCACGATATAGTCGTGTATCAGCTTGACGAGTGCATCATATTTGGTATCATCCCAGTAGTCGGGAAATTTCAGCCATATCTCCTTTTCATCCCATTCTCTCAGGGCATTATCTCTTATCCTTCCTTCTGGTTTCATTATATAGGCAGACAGATTCGCTTCCACCTTATTAATATACTTGTCAAACCATCGGTAGAAGAGCGGACGTTCCTGATCGTTCTCGCTTGTCGGAATGTCTTCACCTTGCGCATCCTTCATGTTCCGTCTTGATCTTCCTACCATGTTGGTATTTGCATCTATATCATACCAGAGCTGGGTGGCATAGATAAAGATGTGTTTATCCCAATAGCCGTGCCCTGCTCTTCGTGGCTTCGGCCAGAAATGATTTGGCTCTGGCTTCCATCCTCTCTCTCGGATAAAATGTGTTGGGTGTAATTTATTAAACTCCATCTTATACCTCCTTTGCTACGGTTGCTTCTACTTCTACTTCCAGTTTATCGCTGTGTCTAGAGAATAGAGTGATGGTTGCTACACCTGTATTGATAGGCTTCAGCCAGAAAGCATGTGGCTCTTGACTTCTGTGTACTTCCAGTATACTAGTGTCGCTGCTTCTTGCCTCAATATCATCAATGGCTCCATCGTCAATAGAGTAGGATAGGGTAACTTCCATATCGTCAATGCGTATGGTTACGGCTCCGTCCTCTTCGCTTCCGTCCACCTTGGCTGTCAGATGTTGGGTGTATGGAATAGTAGGAACTGCCGGACCGCTCAGAACGAAACATCTTCTGATGCTCTGCTCGTCAATGGCGAGTAATGCTTGGTAAATCTCAGCCTGTTTCAGATTCGTGGTTCTCGTCCACCATTGGAAGGTCATGTAGTCTTCCACATACTTTGCCACCAGTCGGGCAAGTGTATCGGTCAGCGTTCCGTTGCATCTTCGTGAAGCGTTGATGATAAACTCTACCACATCATCCGTCTTGTTGTCGTAATAGATGATGTTGTCTCCTATGGTCTGTGCGTTCGGCACAAGATACTCGGCAAGAATCGTCTTCACAATCTCCAGCGAAGTATCGAAGTCATGCGTCAGCACTCTTTCGTGTACTTGGTCGTCGCCAGCAGCCTCGTTAAAGCCTACTTTTGCAGCATTGTTGTCTGCCGCAGTATCTATCTTTGCTTTCAGGTAGGTTGTTGTCTTTACCGCTTCAATCACTACCGATTTGATGATTTGAAATTTTATGATCATATCTTTTCCTTTTTAGTCAATGATTACTTCTCCTGTCATATCTGCCAGACTCATGTTGCTGCTTGCCGGTGGAGTCTTATGATAAATCAGCTTAATGGCAGCTGCTATATGATTAACCATGTCCTCCGCATACTTCTTGGCTAGGTCTGGTTCTGTCATTCCCAACACTGCATTCGATACATAGGCTATCACATACCCGATGAAGTTGCCTTCAAATGGAACGGTAATGCCGTTTTCTCCGTCTGCCCATCTGCTGTTCTCAAACTTAATCACCATCGCGTCTCCGTTCTTGTAATAGGTTACTTGTGGTGCCAGCTCTGCTACAAATGTTTCTGCCGCAGCGTTGATATACTGCTTCATGATACCTTTCTCTTCCGAAGATAGGGTGGTCTTGGCAAACATCGTATCGCCGTTCTTATCTTTCAGGCGTTTTCCGATGAGAGCGAAGTGTTTGCTCACCTCACTCATCACCTTCTCCATTTCTATCGTTATCTGTACTTCCATACCTTATGCTGCTCTGTTATATCCTAATGCACTCTGTGCCTGTGCTACCGCATTCTGGTCTGCACCCTGCACAATTCCGTTCTCTACCTGACCGCCGCCTTGCTGCATAGCCATTGCCTGTTGCTGCTGATACATCTGTTCAAGCTGAGCCTGCTGCTCCTGTACGCTGGCAAGCAACTTGTCTGCAAATGGTGCGTTGAGGTTCTGCAGATACTGGATGATGTTGATGCCGCCTATTTCAAGAAGCTTGTCAAGCGTATCGTTCTGCATCGTGTTGAAGGCTGCTGTAGCTGCTGCATTCTTGATGCTGATCTTGAAGTGAATATCTCTTGCCGAAAGGCGGTCGTACTTGTAAACCGCATTGAAGTTCCGGTCGTAAACCCTTCTTCCGTCTTCGTAGTACTGCTGGATAGTCATGCACTTCTTGGTTGCCAGCTTCTCCGTAAACACGTCCATGTCGGCAAGAATGGTATACAGAGACGTGGTTGCATTCTGGCTTTCCTGTGCATATCTGGCTGCCGATGTTCCTGCCGATGGAGTCTTACCCTGCAAAGCACCGCTCACGTTGGTAACCTCTCTAATCAGGTTCAGCTCTATCTGCAAGAGTTCATTCGTACCGATGTTCACGGCATTCGATGTAATAATCTCTGGCTTCGCATTCGGTGTTTTCACCGATGGCTTGTAGAATATCCATCCGTCATACTCTATCGCCTCTTCCATAAACTGCTCTGGTGTTCTGCCGTTAAGCACATTCGTAGGAATCATCTTGAATCCCTTGAAACTGCTTCTAATGGCCATGTCGTTCATCACAATCAGTCGGTTGATGTATCGCTGTTGGTCTATGATGTTGGCAAGGAACGGATGAATCTCTCCGTTGATATACGGATAGAGCTTCATAGTGAAAGGATGGCTCTTGTAGTCGTATGGAGTTTCGCCCTGACAGAGGATAGTTCCGTCTGGCGCCATGTAGGTATAATACCAGTATTTATCAGCTATCTCTTCACTTGTAATGTAGGCTCTATCTTCCTCCGCTATACCCATTTCGTCATACTGCTGCTTGCGCTTCATGTTATCGTTGCGTAGCTTCTGTATCATCGCAGTATCATCCAAATCTATGCGGAAGTAAGCACCGGTTCCTGTAGTAGCAATCGGGTCAAAGCATTGCAGTCTTGGCTTGGTTTCCGTGGTCCACACCTCAATCACTCTGGAGTAATGTCTTCCCTTGTTGCTATGGTCGAAACAGAGATTCTCTAACGCCTTCTCTTCGTTAAACTCATAGCCGTAGCTGTTATCGTCCGAAGGATAAATATCAAAGATGGCATTCAGATCATCTTCTGTAAGCCCATATTCCTGTTTAGCAAACTTCTGATACAAATCTTCTCGGCTCACGTCATGCAGTACACCGATAAGACTCACGTCGTTGTGCCGTGGGTCGCTGCCACATTCAAAAAACATGTGGTCGGGTTCCATTGCGTCCGTCCAAGAGTCGGGCATTTCTAGTTCCTTTGCCTCCCAACTCTCTCTGACAAACATCTGACCGCCCATAAGATAGTCCTTAATAGCATGGTTCAGCACATCTTGCATGTACGTTGTCTGCCAGTTGCATTGCATCGTGGCACTCATCATGTCGCTCAGTTGTCGGGAGTCGCTGTCTCTTGCAAAGCATACCGGTTCCGTTCCCTGCTTGGCATAAAGACCGGCAATAGACTCCAGTATGCTCACCATGATGTTGTTGCTCATAGGTGTCTGGTTGCGCTTCTCCATATAGGTGCGCTCCGTCATTTCCTCCCAGTAACCATGATGGTATACTCTGATGGTGTCGCTCCACTGGTCACCCATGCAGTAGCGCATCGTTCTCGCCCTCGTTTCTCGCACACCGCTCAGGTTATTCCAAGCATTTCTGCATCGGCTGAGTAACTCCTCATCCTTGCCGTGTTCTTGTCTTCGCTTGCGAGCCTTAACCGAGTCATACTTGTTATGTTGAGGCATCACTTTGCTAAGTGTCAGTATTCTTGCCTTTACCATTTTCTTATACATTATTAATTATAGGCGCAAAAATAGGCAAAAACATGGCTTTCTTTGCCGTGCTCCAACCAACCACCAAGCGCAAGGTTGGAACACGGCAAAACTTCTTCAAATTATTTGCATTTTTGCCGAAAAGTTTCAAACAGTATAGAGATATGACAAAAGAAGAATTAGCACAGATGAATGAGGAAGGTGGCGCTCAACAGGCTCCACCTGCTGAGGCTGCTACAGATGAAACGTCTGTAGACGAGCGTCCTAATCGTACAGCTTTCTCCAAGCGTTTCTCCAGTCGCCATTCCGACATCGACTTCGAAGATAAGGAAGCTCGTTATGCGGCAATGAATGATGATGCTGATTTGCTCGGACAATACGAACAGAGCGGTAAGGCATTATCTAAAGTATTCGATAAGCACAAGTGGCTCGCTGCTCTGGCGATGGATATGGAGAAAAATCCGGACGACAATCCGTTTGATGCGATGGCTCGCTTGGGTATTGACGTGAAGACCTTGCTTGATGATCCCGAAGGCGGCAAGAAACTCGCTGAGATTCTCGCCAAGCACAACGAGGACGTGGCTGAACAGAACGAGGCTACCGAGAAGGTTACTGCCAACATGCGCAAATCGCTTGAACGCCTGATGAAGCTCTATCCCGATGATGCACAGGATATGTGGTCCCAGATTTACGAGATTCACGACAAGGTAGAGAGTGGTGATATTTCAGATGATATTTGGAAGATGCTCCACAACGCCAACAACTACGATTCCGACATCACTTCGGCGCGCGACGAGGCGGCTATGCAAGCCCGAAACGAGAAGATTCAGAATAAGGTTCGCTCTTCCGCAAACGAGGGTATTCCTCCTTCACTTTCTAGTTCGGGTGCAGGAAATGCGCCAGCTAAGAAGAAAACTAAGAAGAGAGCATCCAGCTTCTTTGATGATATAGGTTAACACAAGATTATTAATCCATAAATATATGTATAAAATGAAGAAAATTTCAAATTATTTTTCTGATCGTCAGTTCATCTTTAAGATGATTCTGATGCTTCTTGCAGTTGCTACAGGCGGTGGCGCAATGGCTGTTGGTGATGATGTTGAACCTGACTTGAACGAGCCGGGTTCTAAGCCTGCAACAACCGAAGAGACAGCTGCCAATGAGCAGGTAGATAAGGATAAGAACGACATGCTTGCCCCTGGTGGTAAAACTGCTGGTCAGTCTTTGACTGGTACGCAGGCTTCTGCTACACAGATGGACCGAGGCGGTCTTGAAGAGGAAGACTGGGACACGGGTGAGACCAAGTTCCGCCCATATCATACGCCTCTCCTTTCTATCGTCAAAAAGTTTACCACAACTGTTCCTTGTACTGGCTACAAGAAGAAGCACGCACGCTATGGTGGTGAGACCTTGGACGGTGAGGTTACACAGTCTATTGCTACTGGTGCTTCCATCAAGCTTACCAAGACCAACTTCTCAGGCTCTTTGAAGCCATTCTACGAGGGTTCTACTGCTATTGTTCCTACCGTAGCTGGTTACAAGCGTGGCTCTACTACAGTTCGTGAAGGTCGTTTGGTTCTCTTTGTAACCAGCGCCAATAAGTCAGGTACTGAGGTTACCTTGCAGGCTATCAATGGTAAGGCTAATGAGGAGGGTGCCGATTGTGAGTTCTTGGAAAACATGACTTGCCCAGACATTCCTGTTGGTTCAGTTATTTTGGCAGCTTCTACAGCGCTCTCAGAATCTCAGATGAAGGTTCCTGCTGAGAACTACCAGCCACGTTCTGCTGATGTTTATCTCCAGAAGCGAGCATTCTCTATCGTCTTCACCGAGGACTTCGAGACCATGAAGAAGAAAATTCCTCATACAGTGAAGGATATGAAGGAAGATGCACTCAACAAGTACAAGATGCGTGCTGAGCGTTCTTATTGGATGGGTACCAAGGCTCGCATTCACTCTACTACCAATGACGGTGCTGATGAGTACACCTACTTCGCAGAGGGTATCTTGAATCAGCTGACTAACCAGTATGGTATCGGTGAGGTTTACAAGTACGAGGATTTGACTGCTATCAGTATGTTGATGTTCACAGACTTCTCTGAGTCTGACCACATCTATATGTTCTGTGGCAAGAACGCAATCAAGCGCCTGATGAACATTGAGATTCCAAAGGGTCGCACAGAGGTTCTTTCTACTCACAAGGAAATCGACATTACTTTCTCTCGCTACGTTGACAACTATGGTACTATTGATTTCGTTTGGGATCAGACTCTTGACATGATGCACATGGAAGACTGCATGGTTGGTATGGACTTGAAGGGTGCTCGTCACTACGTGAAGGAGAAGGGCAAGGATAAGACCAATGACATGAGCAAGGATGGCTACGATCCACGTGAGGCTAAGCGATACATGCACATTGAGGCAGATTGTATTGCTCTTCGTGGCTACAACTCTATCTTGGTTGGTCCAGAGGCATTCATCACTAACCTTGGTGTTACTGGCATCGTGAACAGCATCATATCTCTGAAGACTCTCCCTGATACTGCTGCTAAGGGCATGAAGGTGGCTTTAACAGAGGATTACACCAAGGATGAGACAACCTACGAGAAGGGTAAGGTTTATGAGTACAATGGTACTAAGTGGAACTTGTATGCCGGCATGGACGTTGCTGCATAAGGCATCTTTTTCATCTTTAATATATAAAATCACGCAGAGGGGCAGGAGTTAATAGCCCTGTCCCTTTGTTATTAAAATACAAAATAATGATTAAGACATATAGATATAACGAGCTGTGTAATAATGTAAGCCTTACGATTTCCGGTGCTGGCGGTAATTCTATGCGCTACAACTTTACTCATGGCAACACTTACATGCGCAAATGCCCAGAGCTTACTCTTCGCAACAAATATGCGCAAGACCTTTTGGATAACCATGAATTGGTAAGGAGCGGAAAGGTTACTTGTATTCGTACAACTCTTGAAGAGTCGGATATTGTGCAGGAAGAGGCGCCTGTAAATGAGCCGGCAAAGAAGACTACAAAAAAGTCACAGAAAGAGGAGGTAGCAGGCATCCGTACAGCGGAAGAAGTTATTAATTACATAAACAACCGTTTTGAAAAGGATTGCAGGACTCTTGAAACTGCCATGAAGCATGCAGACAAGGCTGGTCTTGTTTTCCCAGATTACGGCAAGGAGTAATGTATATAATAAGGTGTAAATGAGTATAGAGGAAATCATAAAGGCAGTACGTTGGTGCATAGACGAGGAATCCAACAATACATCGGAAATTGCCGATGAGAAAGATGATTTGTATATGGACAACATCATCAAGTCGAAGATAAACGATGCGCTGCATTGGATTGCCATTACTGCTGCATCTTCGCCTGTCCTGTCCGATTCCAAGAGCATAGGCTCGACTTCCGACACAATTCAGGTGTCCGATTTTGATTCTAATCACAACATCGGTGTTATCACCATGCCTTCCAATATGGAGATTATTACCATCAACCGCATTCGTGGCGCTTCTTGGTATAAGGCAGTCACCCCAGTAGAGGACACCGATGATGAAGCTCTTATGATGTACGACGATACAGCCAAGGGTACCATTGATCGCCCACAGGCTGCCATCATGCGAGAGAATCCAATCAAGATCCTCATGCAGCCCAAGACTTCAACGGCGGTCATTACCTATGTGGGCGTACCTAAGTCTGTGAGCACAGACGCTTCCACAACAGATGTTTCCATTCCGGACAAACTAAAGAATGCTTTCATCTATTATATCGCCTTTTTGCTCCTCTCAGCCTACGATGATACCAAAGCTAGCCAGATGTACACCATCGCCCTGCAACAGCTAGGCGTAAATCAAACCTCAAAATAAAGACGATATGGAGAATGTAACAGCCACATACGATGCCAATGAACTTGCATGGGTAACTCCAATCCTTACCATTCGCCGTGATGTTTTCCTAAGAATCACGCTAAGGGAAAAAGGAAAGGTGGTTATCCGCCAGTCAGATGATAAGGGAAATTTTCCTCGCGTCCCGATACGTCGCCACAAGGACACCCAGTTCTTCGAGTTCCGTATCTCGGTTATTCCCGATACCGTCCAAATTCAAATATTCACTTCTACAGAACCAAAAGAAATAAAATATGCCTACATTTAGACAAGATGAAAAGCTTGGAACGAAGGTGCCGCTGATTAAGACAGCCGACTTCAACGACAAGTCTGTCACAACAGAGAAACTTGCCGAAGGTTCTGTTACTAATTCAAAGTTAGCACCAGAATCCGTTACACAGGATAAGTTCGACAAGGAACTGCTTCAAATCTTCAAGGCGGCAGCAGGTCTTCCTGAAAATCTCATAGAGACGATACAGAATGTAGATAGCACGCTTGTAGATCATCAGTGGCAAATCTCTTCTAACGATGATGATATTTCCGACCTGCAAACCAAGACCAAGCAAATCAAGGACACCGTAGATGGCATAGCTATCAGTGGTGGTGCATCTGTAGGTTCGGCAGTAACTTACGACAATACACAGAGCGGTCTTGATGCTCAAAACATTCAGAATGCCATTGATGAACTTGTTAATAATCTCGGTCACTACGAAACCAATGAGGAGTGGTTGCGCGCCTATACAGATACCGAAAACAAGTTCCTTTGGGGTATCCGTGTAGATGGTAGTATAGAATGGGCAGTCGGTATTCCTCGCCCTATCCAGGAAAAAATAGAGGAACTGATTGCTACCGATACTGCCATTCAGGAATCTATCACCCAGCTTCACACAGAGTTGACAGAATCTCTAAATAACAAAATTCAGTCACTCAAAGACAACGAAATCAAGAATCTTCAAGATACAAAGGTAGACAAAAAGGAAGGTCAGTCTCTCATTGAAGATGAAGTAAAGGAGTGCTTTAGGGTAATTGAGAACGAGGAGTTTATCAAAGCAATAGTAGATGCTGATGATAAGGTTCTCTTTGGGTTCTACAGGGCAACTGGCAAGCCATATTATCCTCTCAATGAAACGTATCACGTCATTCAGAATGAGGAATTTCTTTGGGTTATTCTTGATGCAGCAAATCATCCTCTTCTCGGTATTAAACAAGATGGTACTTGTTGGGCTGCCAAGGCTCAGTGGCTTGATGATATTAAGGCTATCAAGAAAGCTCTTTCAAGTATTGATGAAACCCTCAAAACCTTCCAGCCAAAAGAAGATGGTAAGGGATTGATAAATCTTGATGTTGCTGACAGCTTCTTCTATATTTCTAATGATGAGTATATCATTGCAGTAGTAGATGCAGAAAACAGAATCCTTGCAGGAATCAAGTATGATGGAGAGCCATACTTCCCTAACCATGAAATGTACTCTGTAATAACCAATGAGGAATGGCTTTATGCTATCATTGATGCAGAGAATAAGGTTCTTGGTGGGTTCCGTGCTGATGATGGTCACATGGTTGTTGGTGGTATTGACATTAATACCTTTATCGCCAATGCTATTATTGATATAGCAGACATCAAAGAGCGTACTACTCATCTTTCTACAATAGTCAATGATGAATATCTTTCAGTAGAGACTGATGCTGAAGGTAAGGTGATTGGGTATACTGCTTCTGATGGTAGCCATTATCTCTATAAGGTAAAGTCTGAGACTATCCCAACAGAGTTTGAGCACATTGAAGACCCCGAGGGAAGAATGGAGATTGCCACAGATGCAGAAGGCAAAGTGCTGTCTTATCGTGATGCTGAAGGGAAAAAGCATGAGTATGATATGGAAGTTGCAAAACTTGATGTATCAAATCTCAACCTCCAAGGGGATAGTGTAAATGATATTCAAGAAGCCCTAAACTCTAATGGCTTTAATGCAAAGACTCCTATAGATTGGAGTAACAATAGCTTTATTCAGATACCAGAACCTTATCTTGCAAAGATAAACCTAACCAACATAAATGCTATGCCAACATCTAAGACTGATGATTTCCATGCATGGTTGGAGTTTTGGGATATGCAAGGTAATTACTTTAAGAAAAGAGTTATCTTAAATGCACAAGGAAATTCCTCTTTGCAGTATGTAAAGAAGAATTTTGCTGCTGATTTTTGTAATGACGAATGGGTTGGAGATGATACTTTTTTTATAAGAATCGGAGCTTGGGTTGCACAGGATTCTTTCCACTTCAAGGCTTATTATTCGCCTGATGTTTTTAAAGGAGTATGCCCTGTTAGTTATAAGTTCATGGATGAGATAGTTAAAACTCGGGGTATAATTAAAGATAGACAATGGAAAAGATGTCTGCTTCCTACTGAAGAAACTATAGGTGTAAATCCTACGAACTTAGAAAATGCTTCAATTAAAACATTACTTGATGATGGTGCAAGAGGATTTCCAGATGGATTCCCATGTATCGTTTATCTTAATGATAGTTTTTACGGAATATTTTCTTGGCAACTGAAGAAGCATCGTGACAACATGCATCAGGATAAAGGTAATGCAAGCCATATTCACTTAGACGGAAACATCAGTTCACAGACAATAACTCTTGCTGACGGAAGCTTGAACTGGGACATAATAAATGGAAAAACTCCTGTTGGTAGTGATAACAATATAGACGGTATTGAAATACGCAATCCAAAATCTTTGATATGTATTGATGGATCTAAATATGATGGAGATGATAATAGGAAGGAACTTATAGATGAAGAAAGTCCTAGTTATGACTCTACCAACAAAAATCATCTAAACACAGCTAAAGTAAAAACATCATTAATCAAATTTTCTACATATATCCCTAATCTTAAAAGAGCTGAGAGTGAAGGTAAGTCTGAAAGTGAGATTAAAAATATGATAATGCAATATTTTGAAACTGATTCAATTATTGATTATATCATATTTAGTGATGTGATAAATAATAGGGATGGTTTCAGAAAGAATTGGCAATGGGTATCTTATGATGGTAATAAGTTTGGTGTTGAAGTTTATGACACAGACCAAATTTTAGGTAGTTCAGGAGAAGGAATTATTTCTGGGCATCTTGGAAATACCTTGGATTTGCCCACTGGTTGGATTATCAAATACATGTCCAAGGAATTAGAAAGTCGATATAAGGTTCTAAGGGATGAAAATGTAATTTCAGCCAAGAATATTACAAATCTTCTGAGTAACTGGTGCTCTAGAATTGGAATAGAGAACTATAAAAAAGAATATAATAAATGGGAAAATAGTAATGTTAACGACAATATTTATCGAGTCAGTTTATGGTTGGATAAAAATATTGCGGAATGTGATAAAATTTTCAAATATTTATAATTATGGGAAATTGTTTGATTACAAAACTTAAAGGTGTAATTCCTTTTAATAAGGAGGTTGATTACTTAGATAAGGTACTTGTAGAAGCGACTGGTCTTAGTAAGATTAATGTTCATTTAAAGGCAAACTCTCCTGTTGTCTCTGCAAAGGTTGTTTCAGGGAATGTTCAAATAGGAGTAAGTGATGGGGTTTATTCCAATGGAATTCCCAATGTAGTTGTCAATACTGCAGATAATGTAACATATTCAGGTAATATTTTTAGTAACTCGGAAGGTGGCTTCTTTACGATAGATTTTAACTCTATTCTTATTATGCAAAATGACAGTAATTTAAAACAAGGGGCTGCATTTCGCTCAAAAGACCTTTGTAGGATGAAAAATCTTCAAGAAATTTCAGCTTTAACGGTAAATGGAAGTCTTGACGATTTAAAAAAGCTTAAAGCTATTGGTCTTAACAACACTTCCAAAATTAGTGGGGACATAAATGTTTTTGAAAATTCAAAATCTCTCATAAGGCTTAGTACACCGTTAATTAAAGACATTTATGGTGATATTGGAATACTTGGCACTTGCCCTAACATAACTAATATCTTTTTAAATTATACTAGCGTAGGTGGTTCTATAGAGGGATTTATTGCTAATCAAAAGAAGATTAACAGAAGTAACGCTACTATAGAAATCGTAAATGGTGGCAATAGTGTTACATATCAAGGTGCTATTATTAGTAAAAATGTAAGAATTACTTTTGATGGGACAGGCAATGAGAGTGTAGAATTGTACACTTAAAACATTATGTTGAGTAAACCATTTATTTGTAAATAATAAAAGCTAGGTAGATTTAATTCTGCCTAGCTTTTTCTTTTAAGACTCTCCTAAAACTATTGAGGCATTTGTATAGTCTTTTCCATTTAAAAGAATAACGTTATACATTTTAGAACTTCTTTCAAAGATATAAGGTTCATCAGATTCAGGAAGTAATCTAGCATATTTGCAGATAACCTCATATTCTACATTATTGAAGTATCCTTTTATAATAAACATATTATTTTATATTATTTAGAGCCGCCACCTCACTCCTATACATTATGGCTGAGGTAATCATCTGATTACACTGCAAAGATACTTAGTTTTGATGAGATAAATAAATCTATAAGTGTTTTACTTACAACATGAATATAAAAATACTTATTTCCCATGTAAGTAAAGGCATCTATATATAAAGAAGAAGGGTGAATCAAAAGATTCACCCTTTTCTTTTGCAGCAAGCCTGCACCAATCCACCAAGTAAATAGCAAGCCTCCTCCCCATACATATTTATCAAAAACTGTTCAGAAATATGCTGAACCACATGCAGCATTTCGTGGCTGAGGCTGTTCATGTATTCAGCCTTTGAAGTAGCCCATCCTATAACAACCACAGTTTTTCTTATATCAACATTAGAATAGGTTATCCCTTTATTGGCTTCACCTTCGAGCACGAGATTACAGGCATCTTCGAGAGGAATGCCGCTGCATCCCAAATCCCGAAGATACCTTCTTACCTTCATGGCATCCTTAGAATGAACATCATACATCACATGTACTGTCCAGTCATATCTTTCCAAATATATCTCCTGCTCAGTCACTTTTTATCTTAACATTCAACACTTAACATTGCTACAAAATTTCTTCCCAAGGAATGCCCACACCATTGAATGATGTGTCTGCATAGAAGCGGTTGAAGATGAAACCGTCCTGCTGATCCTCATCATCTACGTAGTCTTTGATGAACTGGGCCATCTGCTTTTCTTCTGTGATACACGAGCCGTAGAAATCAGCCAGGCACATGTGTGCGATGTAAACCGCATCATAGCCCACATTATTCTCCAGCACGATATTATTCTTCTTCAGAATGTCCTCAATATCATCCTTGCTCATCATGCGGATGGGCTTACCATTCTTACGCATCTGCTTCACTGCCCACTCACACATCTTCTTATTGAAGTGCCAGCCATTGTAGCGAAGGTAAGCCCTCATTTCCTCTGGCTGATAATCGTAGGCGTTCAAAGATTGTCTGTATTTTCTTTCCATAATCTTTCTGATATTAAAAAGGGTTTGGTAACGAAATCTGTTTCACTACCAAACCCCAAGTTAGTTAATACTCGTCGCCGTAGCTTCGATAATCACGTTCTCCACGGTCTCTGTCTTCACGTTGGCGCATGTCGTCGTACTCTTCATGCTCTCGCATACCACTTCTGCCTCCACGACCTCTGTAATCGGGCATGCGGTTGCGCTCGCCGTATCGGTCACGTCTGCCTTCACGCTTCATTTCGCCAAGGCAGTTCATCGCCTTATCCAAGTAGCGCAAGCCCTTCTCCACATTCTCATACAAGCCATCAAACTTGTCTTCTGTAATCTCAACCATTATCATAATTCTAAGATTTTTAAAGTGAATAGATAGGAGATTACTTGTTTATCGCCTGTTGGAGCAATCCCATCATCTTGTCGAGCTTGCCCTCCATGCCGGAAACCTTGCCTTCCAGCTTGCTGATCTTCTCAGTCTGTTCCCTCTCCTTGGCTATCTGGGGGTTGAGTTGCAATAGCATTCCCTCACAAGAATCAACGACTTTCTTGTGGTAATCTACGCTCTCCAGTATCGCCTTGGATTGTCTCAGCATCGTATCGACCTCTGCACTCATGGCTTCCTTGTTGTCGCTCACCACAAGGTTCTTGTCGTTTGCTATCTGTCCGTTAGCAGGTAGCTGCTTGAAATCCACCTCTTCATCGTTCAGCTTCACCTTCACATCAACCACAGTTTCCATAGGCTGAGGCGTGAAGCCATTATTGAAGGTAGGGTATTTTGTCTGAGGGTTGCTGACCGAAACAACCTGACCAATCTGCAAGTTCGGGTTCTCGCCCTTGTCGAGCACATAGAATAAAGAATTTGTTCTTAAACCTTGAAACATAATGTAATCTCCTATTATCTATTCTGTTTGTTAAACAATACCCGTCATTAGCTGAAGGGTGTTAGTGTCTCTCTCGAACCAGAGCTGAACCACTCCAGTTCCCGGCACGTCTGCAACCGTCAATGCCTCACCATTGAATTTGGTTACGGCTTGGGTTACGCCGTTGGTCTCGAAAAGGATAGGCAGCGTACCAGTCGTTCCTGTCGGAATAGCCTGTTTCAGATTTACGAAGATCGTTCCTCTGTAGCTGGCATTCACGAAGGCGTGGTTTTTAAAGGTGAACACCACATTGGCAGTATTCACCACCACGCCTGTAGAAGCGATAGCCGCCGAACCGTTACGATTCACCCATGTATAAGGTCTTAACCATAACATAGCAGCCTCCTTTCTTTAACCCCAAAAGCCGTTTGCGGCTGCATTGAAGCCATATAGACCATACTGAGCTGCTACGCAATTAGGAACAGCAGTAAATGGGCTATAAGGGGTGGTTACTGTTTCTGGCAGCTTGCACTTGATGCCTGCAACCTCGTTCTGCAGACCTGCCAGAACTTGATTGATTGGTGCTACAGCCTGACCCACGATTTGTGAAGTCATTGCGGAAGCCTTGAAGGTACTGTTCTCCTCACGCAGAGAATCAATCTTGTTCTGCATCTCACGCATCTCAGCCTGCTTCTGACCGTCAACGATGGTCTGAGTGCTTTCCTTGATGGCGTTATGCAAATCGCAAGTCTGGCGCTGGGTTTCGTAAGCTACGTTAGAGAAGCCACGCTCCTGACCTACAGCCACGTTGTTGATGGCATTCTGTAAGGTACCAGTCTGCTGGCAGATAGCCAAGCGGTTCTCGCAGCAGCAGTTTGCAATCTGCTGAGCAATCTGCATGTTACCCTGCTGCAAAGCATTGATGGTCTGCATGCCACTCATACCTACCTGATTACCTACACTCTGAACCTGAGAAGTCAAAGCAGAAATGGCATTCTGAATCTGACCTTCTGTACAGTTGAGCTGAGTAGCCAAATTGCTGAGTGCATTACGGTTACCACCGATGGCATCCATCAAGAGGGCACGACCATTGTCGTTGTTAATCTCGTTAGCAAGACCGCCACGACCGTTATTGCCGAAGCCACCCCAGCCATTACCGCCCCAACCCATCAGGAAGAAGAGGAAGATAACCCACATGAACCAACCACCTTCACCGCCGAAGCCATTGTTGCCCTTCATGGCGAGAAGCACATTTGGATCTACACCCTGCTTCTGGAGCAGAGGAGCAAGAAGTCCAAGCATTCCGTTTGAACCTCCGTTTTGGTTTTCACCAAAGATGTATGTCTTAGATTCTGACATAATAAAATAGATTATTCGTTTCGTTCACTATTGAACTTGGTGCAAAGTTACGAAGAAGATGAGGCTCTGCCTAACTATGCTCAAAATAAAATTTTTGCCCTTCAAGCCACTGTTCCTCAGCATTTTATGCTGAGTCACCTCCTACTCATTTATTTAGCAAAAGTCTAAACTATAAAGAAATCACCCTCAACCCGATACAACCTATCAATATTTTCACTACTTTTGCAGGATAACAATCGGTATAAAATTACAATGCATGAAGAAACTTTTGAACTTTATTAAAGATTTGCCAGTCCAAATTTTTGGCGCATCAATGGGAGTGATAGCTATGACAACAATGGCTATATTCTTTGCCTGTATGATAGCTTCCGCTATCGTGTTGGTATGGGAAACTGCATCTTTTATATTTCGCACAATTAATCTGGGATTAAAGCATTCATATAATGTTTTGAGCGTAGAATATCAAAGCAACAATATCCTATTTATCAAGTATATATGTATGATGTTTGTTGTGTTTGTATTGTTACTGCTTCTTTTTAGGTATATATATAAATACAAGAGAATCAAGAAATCGGTTTCTCATTTTTATATTCCTTATGTGGATTTGACAGAAGCGCAGAAAAAATTAATTCCTGAATTATTTGAGCAGTATGTAAAATCTGCTTATTTAAGTATGAAATATGGTGTAGTTTCTTTGAACACTATTTTAAATGACATAAAGCAGGATATATCCAAACATGAATTATTACACCCTAGTGATATTAGGTATATTTTACATAAGATACCATACCAAAATTATGAAGATTTTGGAAGGTCAATGTCTTTATTGGAATGGTTAGACTATTATGCAATTCAAAAGGAGATTGGATTTGGTAGCTTTGTTGGAGATTTATCAAACTATCAGCGTGACTTGATAACGGTCAGCGTTCCAATTATTGAGCAGTACTTTATTGATAGTGTTAAACATGGTATATATGATGAAAAATTAATTATAGAAGACATAGATAACAGATTTGGTTCCGTTCTCAAAATTCTTTGTTGGCAAGATAGAAGATTTTTTTTGTCTTTGATACCTAATCTATATTGTACTATTGAAGGCGTAAGCTATACTCTGCACGAGTATCTAGAATACGCAAAGGAAAAGAAGCCTGCTTATATAGAAGGAAATATATTTAAGAAGGAGTGAGCCTTGCGCCCACTCCTTTTTTATATTATTCCAATCTATCCAGTTCATCAACCGCATCCATCATGATTCTGTCAATATTCTGGTTAGCGAAGTTGATGCTCTCGGTATCAGAAGACTTATCTCTGAGTTTCTTCCATCGCTTCATCTGCTTCTCTGCCAGCTCGATGATTCTAACCTTGGCAGCCTCCTTGGAGTTTTGGAAGTGGAAATACTCACCGATATTCGTGATTCTCTTGTCAATCGGAACGTTCTTCGATTTCAGGCGGTCCACGTTGGCCATAGTCTTTTCCATTTCGTCCTTGTAGTTATACCACTTGCTCTTGGTTCGCTGCAAGCTGCTCTGCTCACTAGGCGTATAAAGAAGGGAGCGAAGGAAAGGAATATCCTTGGTTTCCGTGTCGCTTCCGTGCTTAATAACACCGATAGCTCGCTCTGTAAAGGTAGCAGCGCCACCGCCAAGGCCACCGATGTAATGATTCAGCATACTAGGGTTCGTCACCATATCCAGGAAACTGTTGCCCAGCATATCCTCATTACCCTTGGCTACATCGTTGGTCTGCGCATTCACAAACTTATTCACAGCCATATATCCGTCAGGCACACCCTTGTAGGCTCTCTGCCAAGCAGGGGAATTTTCATTCCAGTCACCACGTCTTTCAATCGGCGCACCCTTCCAGTCGGTATTTAACTCCCATTCCACGAAAGGAGATAGGGCAGAAGGAGAGATAGCCTTGATCGTCTCATTCAATGGCTCCTTGCCAGCCGAAGAGTTGCCGAGATAGTCCATCACCGGCACAAGCTGCGACATACAGCCCACGGCATCCAATGCAGGATTCTTCTGTCCGCTTACGTTTGGCGAGAAGGTCAAGCCAGCCGCCAAGTCGCCAAGACCATAGAAGGCTCTCAACTCAATAGCAAGCGGAATAGTAACAAACTGACCGCCGCCCTTGTAGATGCAGAGATTGTTTCTTCTCACGTAGTCAGGCAACTCGCCGTATGGGTCCTTCACTCCCTTTCTGTCCTTCTCGTCCTCACTCGCAATCAGCACATTGTTACCAAGTGCAGCCAACGCACCGAGGGCAAATGGAATGGCAAGCATGTTGATAGAAGTACCCACAGGATGGTTTTTCAAGTTCTTCACAAGAAGATTTGTACTTTGAATACCGGCATTGAAGAACATAGAACAATGTCTCAGATAGCTAGCCGTAAATCCGTAAGCCCATCTTGCAGCCGCCTTGCCGCCAGTCATTTCTCCGTTCTTGAAACTCTTGATGGCATCACCGCTTCCATGGCGGTTGAAGTTGGTAGATACCTCCTTCGCATCATAGACCGAACGGATGATAGAACGGTTACTGTCTCGACTCGCACAATAGGTAGCGAATCGGGCGATATTCTCAGCCACCTCGTTGATGTTCGCCAGATTTCCGAAGAAGAAGTCACGAAGGGCAGCACCGCCCTTGTCAATCTTGCTTCTTTCGCTCTTCACATCTTTTTTGTACTCCTTGGTCCAGTCCTGCATATTCTTGATCTGAACCCAACCGGTTTCGCCGCCGTTCTCCATAAACTCCTTGAAATATCTCTGTACCTTGTCAGAAGTATCAAGTGTTCCGTTACGGTACTTAGCAAATAGGCCCAAGCCAGTAGTTCCGCTCAAATCCTTGAAGCTGATATTCGATGCACCCTTATACAAGCCTAACTGCGAATAGTACTTCGCCCAGAGCGCACCATATCTTGCGCCCTCCTTGGAAGTAACGTTGCTCGATGCAAACTCCGCATCACGCATGATGTTTCGCATCACGAACTCAGGGTTATAAGATGTACACAACTGCGCCATCATTCTTGAAATAGAACTCAATGGTTTCATGATTCCCTTGGCGCCCGAGTTCTCCAGCAATCCATTCAGAGCCTGCGCCGCTCTAGGATTTCCGTTGATAATAAAGGTATGGGTCCTTCCGGCAATCTTCACATCTACGATATGCTGCGATTTATTCTCCGCTCTTTGGAACTTATAGCCAATCTTGTCTCTGCGATAAACCTTGTATGCCATACCCTGTGATTCCTTCATCTTCATATCCTTGTTGAAGTCTGAAACAATCTGGTTGATTTCGTCGGCCGTAGCATCCTCAGGAATATCAGGGTAACGCTCATAGACGATGTTCACAACAGGGTCCTTCTCGTACCAGACGCTTGTTTCTGTAATCAGATTGTTGCTCGAATTGTTTCGCACGAATCTTGCGAAAGCCTGACGGATAGCATTCATACCACCGTTCTTGATAGCTCTGTTACCCATCGCGCCAATCTGCGCCAGTACGTTTGTTTCGCTCAGATACTTGTGTCCTCTCGCTCTCATGATCGTGCTTCCGATATAGCTCTTCGGGTCGACCTGCTCAGTAATGTAGCCATAAGTATCTTCTGCCGTAGCCTCATCATACTTTCTCAAAGGCACATACCAGTTGAACATATTCGATACATGGCCATGCAATTCCTTGCTGATGATACCATTCTTGTAGTCGCTGTCAATAGAATACTGGGTAGCAGCCTTCACCTTATCCCAATAGTCCTTCACAGCTCCCTTCTTGATGCTTTCCATCTTCGCTTCCGAATCCATCACGCTCTGAATAGCCTCGGAATCATTGTAAGGGTCAGAAGATTTCGCCACTTCCTGAATAGCATGCATACCCGAATAGTCGTGCTCGCCAGCTTCGAAGTCAGCATCAAAGTGGTTTCTGATACTCTCATCCAACTGTCTATAGTACTCTTTCAGGTCGATGTTGCCAGCCTTCAACTCGTTGTCAAGATACTCCTTATCGCTGTAATAACTGTTTTCCAAGAAGTCAGCATCCTGCTTCTTCTGCTCGTCCATTCTCATCTTTTTAAGGAAGTCACGGACAAAGAACTCTCTGTTTCGCTCCAAGCCGTGCTTGGTAATCATGTAGAGATTGAAGTTTCTTATCTTCTCATCATCCTTCTTGCCATCGAAAGCATCCAGTACGCCGGCCATGGCCTTGTCAAGAGGCTTCATCACGTTGCGCTCAAACATCTGAGCCGCATCACTCATCGCACCCTGCATGGTGTTCTGCAGTATATAAGGATTCTCCGAAGAAGCAATATCCTCAATCTTCTTGTCTGGCACAATCGCATTCATCAATTTCTTCAGCGAAAGCATATTATCCATATAGCTCTCGGTGAACATATATCCATGTTCATCAAGCGAACGGTGGTATCTGTCAAGTGCCGTTCCGGCAGATGGGGTAGTACGGAAGTGAATCTCACCATCTGTAGCCTCATTCCACTCAGCCTTGGTAAGATTATCCATACTTCTAATCTTTCCGTCATTTCCGTAAAACATACCATCATGTGCCACAACAGCAGGCATACGCTCATGGTCGAGACGGTATTTCACCGCCTCGGCTCTCAGTTTCCAATAAGGATCATTTGGATTCTTCTGCAAGTTCTTGCTCAACCAGAGCAGATACTTCACATCTTTAGTATTAGGAGCAACACGATAACCGATTTCATGAAGGAAATCAGATACCTTATTCTTGATACCATTCCAGAAGCCCGGTTCACCCTTGCCATCCTCGGCGAGTCGCGCAATACCTTCCTCAATGGAATCATAGATATTCAGAGGATTGAACTTTCTCTCCTCATCCACCAGCTTCTTCAAAGCCGCATTCTCTGGCTTATCCAAGTCGTACCATACTTCACGAAGGAACTTATCGAATCGTTCATCACCAAACAACTCTCTCATTCCCTTGTGTCCAACCACCTCATGCCAGATAGTCTTCTCGGCAGTATATCTGTCGTGGATATTAGGCATGTAAAGATGCACCTCGCCAGTCTTCTCGTCATACCAGCCAGTTATCTTTCTGCCATCCTCAATAGCAGCCTTCGCTGCCTTGTTGGTGATTTCATCAACCGATGAAACCATGTTCACCTTTGCGCCAGTCTTCTGAGCCACCTTTTCGATATGGTTCTCAACTGATGAAGCAGGGTAGTTGCTTTCGCCGTTATCTGTTCGGAACTTGGTGCCGCCATTCTTGCCCCATTCCTTGTAGGCATCCTTTGTCATTTTTACGTTGACGAACTTAGCCTGAGGGAACTCCTGTTCCAGTTCAGCCATCTGCTTCAAGAACTTCTCCTTTGTTTCAGGGTTCTGTCTGCCTTGCTCTACAGTAGTGATAGGCACACCAAGTTTTACAAGCTCTCTCAACTGGTTAGGGGTAACTACGTTCCAAGGGATAGCCAATCCTGTTCCTCTCAGTTGGTCGGCGATTTTCTCAGCAACCTCCTCGTCTGGCAAGATTCTTACCGCCTTTCTCCATCTAGATAGCATCACGCTTCTCTGTCTGTCCTTTGGCAGGAGGCTGTTTACTGTTCCAGAAGTCCAAGGTACCAAGCCCACAGAGTTCTTTGCACCCTCGGCGTGATAGCCGCTAGTCTTCTCGCTCTCAGGAATTTCCCATTCCACAACCTTGATATTGCCTCTAGCGTAAGCGCCAGAGAACTGGTCGTTCATCACCGAAGTGGAAGTGTGCATGTAAGGGTTATAAGCCGCTGGCACTGGTCCTTCTCCTGCCCCAGGGTTCTTGTCGGTCTTTACAAGTTGGAACTTACCGTTCTTCACAAGGTCAGGTCGCTCGTCTGCGCCCATCCAAGCACCAATTTCTGTTGCATCGGTACGCTTTCCGTCAATGATAGCAGCCATAGGGGAGTAGAGCTTACCATCCACCTCCTGCATTCCGCTATACATTCTGAAAGTCTTCTCCTTGTTGAGGCGGTCCAGCTCGTCCTTATCTGTGACCTTATAGGAGAATCCGTCCTGTTCAATCTCATTCATGGAAATATCATCAATGGTTTCATTGAAATCATCCATGATGTCATTGATAGCCTTATCCATCTTATCCTTGTCAGAAACCTTAAAGAGTTTTTTGATTGCATCCTTCACTCTCAACAAGATAGAGCGATCGCCCCTTCTTGCAAATTCGTGTGCTGCATTCATAACTCTATCCCAGATAGACAAGTCCATCGCCTTTCTCTGTCTAGAATCTGCCATCTGAGCAGTCAACTCGTAAGCATCAGTCAGACCGTAAGGCTCTTCTTTGAAACGTTCCTTATCGCCCTTTACTCTGTCATAGATTTCGAGGATAGTCTTTACGCCCTCTATCTGCTTAGGAGTCAGCATGCCCTCAGCCTTGCCTTTCTTAACGAGATTGATAGCACCCATTGTTGCCTCATGAATCATTTCATGCAGCATGATGGTAGGGGCAGCATAGTCTGGAGCTTTGGTCTTCGTTATACCATCAATGTATAAATCAATGTTTCTGCGAGTGTCCGCTTCTCCCGCCCTCTTGTTTGGATCCTCTGGGCTTACTTTGATTCTTACGCCGAGGCGCTTACTTATATTGAGTGCTTTTTCGAAGAGTTCAGCCTTTTCTTTATCTCTATTTGTTTCTTTAAAAATTCGTTCAACGTCTCCAAGTGTGAACGTTCCTCCTGGCTGCAATCCCCAAGTCTCTCTGAGATTCTTTGCTCTAGCGTCTCTATAGGCAAGTTCTCTGTTAGCGACGGCGAGAATGGTCTTATAATATTGCAGTAGATAAGAGCCTCTATTTCCCTTACCGTCATTCGTACCACCAAGATGTCCTCCGGTATGCTGTCCTGATAACTTTTCAACTTTTCGTTCATAATCATTCTTGTAATATTCTATAACGCTTCTGCCAAGATTGGAAAACTCCTCCACGGCATAGTCTGCATCATCAACAAGTCTAGACTTATCTCTGTCTTCTGCATACTCTACAATGTCTTCAATGGCAGAATCAAACTTCTTTTCAATCTGCGAAGATACATTTTTATCTACATCTTCCGGAATGATTCTACTATTCTTAACATCTTTTGTATCTGTTTTAGAATACTGCAAGCCTCGGTCCTCACGGAAGTTGGTTTCTTCATCCTCAGAAGTATTGCGCTCCTCCTGTACCTTCACGCCCATCTTAGACAGGCGGTCCAGTACAGGTTTCAACTGCTCTGGCTTGAACTCAGCAAGCATATTGTTGCCTCTGGTTTCGAAGTCGTTGCCATTAACCAGTTTCAGCAAGTCATTATCCATGAAGTACTTGCCGCCCTTCGCCTTGCTCTTCGGTACACGAAGCTCGTAGAAGTTGCCACGATTGTTGTCTATGCGCTTCACCTTTACTTCACCATCCGATGAAGTAACCTCGTCAATACCGCCGTGCCATGATGAAAGCTCAAACTTCTCTATCACGCTGTTGATAGGCGCATCCGTTGTTAAGCCCTTAGGATCGAATCTATCTGGCATCAAGATACCAGTCTTCACCTCGCCAGTATCAGTTGTATATTTTACCAACTGACCGCCCAAGCCCTGATCCTTGCTGTCAACCAAAGCCTGCATCAGATTACCAGTTACAATATAGCCATTCTTGCGGCTCTCATTGCTAGTCAGTCTATCCCAGTTATCAATGTTTTGGTTCAATACTCTGAGATGGCTGTCTCCCATACCGATTGCCTGTTTAGTCATGTTGTCGATGGCGCTGATAACATCTGCCTTGTTATCGCCTACACCCACCTTACCTGCGATAGGGAAGGTAATCTTTCTTCTGCCATCCAAGGTAGCGAATGAAACCGAAGAGGCGTTAGGCGAGTAGTTATCAGTAATCTTGATGTCAATAAGTCTACCATAACTGTTGCCGAATCCGCTCAACTCGTTTGGATTGTTCATATCCATAGGCAGAACGAAAGCGCCGTTAGTATCGAAGGTATCAAGCACACGCTCAAACATTTCTGCCTTGGCTTTCAGGTTCTTCACCACATCGTTCAGCTTATCCTTCTCCTGCTTGTAGATGTTGTCATACTGATATCCAGCCATCTTCTCAATCTGCTCATCGCTCATGCCCGAATCCTTCTGACCTTTCTTAGCGTCCTTGATATATTTCTCCTTCGCCTTGGTTGCAGCCTTCACCGCACGTTCCTCATACTTCTGAGTCTCGTCCGCAATTTTCTGGTCGAAGTACTCCTTCGCGGCAGCCTTCTTCTCGGTCTTGTATTCATCCCATGTCTTGCCGCCAGTCAAACCATCCTGCGAAGCCTTCACCTCAGAAGCCTTCATAGGTTTCTTCAAGATGGCCATGTTCACCTTTTCTATATAGGTATTGTCGGCAAAGGCATTATCGCCGCCCGGCTCTGCACCCTGCTTCCAAACTTCCTTGCGGATAGTCTTAGCCTTCAATGGCAGCTCGGTAATCTCCAGGTCGTTCTCGCCCATTTCGTTGATACGCTGAATCTCGTTGGCATAAAGCTCACCAATCTCCTGCAACATCTTCTCCTGTTCAGAAACTCTCAGCAGAGCCATACGCCCAAGCAACTTGCTTGCATCGGCACCAGCTTCGCCATCGCCAACACCGCCACCGCTAGCAACAAGAGTCTGTGGGTCGATTCTAGACAAATCATCGCCATTACTCTTTTCCCATCCGAATGGATCAGCCATGCGAGCATAAAGGTCAAGATGCTCTGCCATATACTCACGAACCACCTTATCGCCATATTTATTGGTAATATCGGCAACTTCCATTTCGTTGAACTTACTCTTCTGAGAAGAAGTTGTGTTGGCATCAAGTGACTTCAACTTAGCCTTAAACATCATCAGCAATCGCTGCTCGGCAGGGATAAGGGAAACCACATACTCGTATGCACCTCTAGCCACCTGACCGGTTCGGTCGATACGTCCACGCATCTGAACTTCATCGTTTACGTCGAGCTGCTGCTGCGCCACGATCATCACACGCTTCTTCTGGTCCTTATACTTGCTCGAAGCATGAAGGGAAATACCGGTTGCTGCACTCTTGTTGAGAATAAGCGCATCAATCTTACCATCGTTAAAGTCGCGCGCGAGTTTCTTCTTGTCTGTATCAGCACGCTTCACCTTGGTAACAGTTCCGTTGTCGTTATAAACAAACTCGGTCTGTCTACCGGTAAGCTCGCCAACCTTATAACCTGCCTTCTGCAACTCGTTCTTGATAACATCAATAGGGGAGAGGGAAAGACCGGTACTTGTCTTCTCAATCTTCTTTTCCAGTTCGTGATAAGCCTCAACTGCCTCATCGCCCAAATCCGAAAGCTTGATGTAGCCGCTTTCGCTATTATCCTTTGCGTCCTTCTGAGTATAGCGAAGTGTACCCTCCAGACCCTTTTTCAAAGATGTGCCCAAGTCTGGTGCGTCCATTTCCTCGCCAAGCGCAAGGTTTCCAGTCTGCGATTCGTTGGTATTGTTCAACGCAATCACAGGCTTCATGCCTTGCTTCAAGTAGTCGATGGCACGTTCTGCAGCAGACTTTGCTTTCAAGGAGAGAAGTACCTGCTGAACGGTATTGAAAGCTTTGCTGGCAAAAGGCTGATTCTTGATACCCAGGGCAGCCGTTCCCTTCTTGATTCCCATGGTAGACTGAATGGCAGCCAACTCGTCATTACGCTCATCCACGTAACTTGAAACGTATTTCTTTTGGAAATTGATAATATCATTAAACAAACCGATGATACTATCATACTGTTCTCGCTGTTCCTGCACTCGCTCTTGTTCATCAATAGCCTTCCAGTCGATGGTTACGCCAGTCATATCTCGCTCACGTCTAATCATCTGGCCGCATTGTGTTAAGGTCTGGCTCATGATTTCCTGCAAGGTTGCACCACCACGCTTTACCGCATCAATCAAATCGGATGATTTCATACCGCCCTCGTTCATAGCAGTACGCAAAGCGTAGATAGGCATGTTGTCAGGTCGCTTGGCAAAGGTAGCAGAGAAGAAGGTAACGTTCTTTGCCTTCTGAATAATGTGTTGGAAATAGTTTCCCTGTCCGCTATTGCCACCAGCCGTGTGGCTTTCGTCAAGGATAAGATAGGCGTTGCCCATCAGTTTTTCAATAGCATCACGTCTCTTCTGTCCGCTCAGGGCAGCAGCGCCGAATGTCTTACCCTTCGCAAGTTTCTTCTCTTTTCGGGCACCATTCTCGTCAAACTCATACACACCATTGCTTACTTGGCTGTAAGTAGTCAATACATAGTCGTATTCGTCTGGCAGTTTTCCGTTCTTTTCGATGTAGTCGAGCACACGCTTCACCTCGCTCTTCGATGGCAAAGCGAATACTACATTTCCGTCTGAGTCGGTAATGGCAGCTTCCTTGGCACTACCGAATACAAATGGTCTTAGGTCTGGGCTTCCAATATCCACCAAATCACGGTAAACATCGCTCAACAAGCCAGCTGTCTTGGTGAAATATACAGGAACCTGACCCTGCTTCTTGGCGTATCTGATAAGCGAAGCAGCCTGTCTTCCCTTACCGATACCAGTCATATCTCCAATGATAAAGGCGTTGCCCTTCTTTGCCTGCTGCAAGGCAAGGGCTACAGAGTCAACCTGCTCTGCAGCAAGATGAGAATACAAATCATCTTTATCATTATAGCCCAGTTCATCAACAAGGAACTGGTCGGCATCGCCTAGCTTTTCGAGATTCTTGTTTACCGCCTCCTGCTGGTCGGCAGGCATCACGGCTTTCAGAGTGAATGGATTTCCACTCTTAGGTGTATAGGTAACTTTTTCTGTACTTAGTCCACGTACGGATTTGTCCACCCGCTGTAATTGTCCCCGTGGTCCGCTTCCGCTCCCGGCGCTGGCAGGTTCATCAGTACTTGGCTGAGTGTCATTCCGTCCAGCTCCTCCTGATCCAGTTCCTCGCTGTTCATTGGTTCCAGCGGTTGCTCCTTCGCTCTGAGAAGGCTCTGTCCCTGTTCTGTCTGTTCCTGTATCTCCACCAGAAAGTCCTCCATCTTCTCTTGGCTCGGTTCCTCGTTGATTCTCCAAGTCATCATGGGTTCCTGATACGGAAGTGGAGTCAAATAGGTCAGACTCTCGCTCACCATCTGGTTTGCTTCCTCCTCGTTCTCCTGCTCGTACTCTCTCTTTAGGAGCACCAGCAGCGCCTTGTTTATCAAGTTCTGGTTGAGCACTTCTTGTTTCTCCTCCGATGGAAGAATCCATCCGTTCACCTCGTAGTATATCATCTTCAATTCGTTTATAAAGTTCGTCATAATCTTTCACGGCTTCCGCTCTAGCCTTATCCTTCACTGGTGGAAAGACATTCTCGTCCAAGCGTCTTCCGTTTATTAATATAATACGTGTAGGGTAGCTGGTTCCCTGCTTTGCATAGAGACCACCATCCACATTAATCACGTCCTCCACATTATAGTGGCTATAGAGATAACCAAGAAAAGCCTTATCTTTCGGATTCAGACTTCCGTTCTTGGCGTATTCCGTCTTGCCGCCAATGATGATGGCAGCACGGCCATCGTCCTTCATGCTCTCCAAGGCATTGATAGCCATCTGTCCTTCCAAAGAAGAAATCTTGTAGCCGTCATACTCCTTAGGGGTAGCACTACCGAATGGTGGATTTGTCACCACCACGTCAACGTCCTTGTCTGCAAAAGGCTGAGTTCCGTCCTGACTGGTAACGTTCTTGAAACCCTGTCTTCTCAGGTTCGCCAATCGCTGCGCATCAATATCGTTCACATGTACCTTATCCATTGGCAAGCCGATGGTAAGCATACCGTTGCCGGCACTTGGCTCCAGAGCACTCTCAATTACCTTACCGTTACCCTTCACATACATGTCCGCAAGGAAAGCGTAAGGGGCAGGGGTAGAGTACTGCTGCTTCATCACTCGCTCAGAATCACGCTGATTGAGGCTAGGCTGATTCTCATAGAGTGTCTTGATGCGTTTGAACTTCTCGGCATTATTGGTTGATTCAGAAGAAGCGATACCTCTTGCTCGCTTAACAATAGCAGTTTCGGCAAGCTCCTGAAGGTCTGTGTCCTTAATATCCTTCAAGCCAACTCTCTCAGCTATCTTTCTCAGCTCAACAATACCGTTAAACTTATGTTTGAAGCCCAACTGTAGGTTCACGACATCAATAAACTTCTTCTCTGCCTGCTTTCTTTCCTCGGCAGTCTTTGAGTCGCCCACCAGATTCTCCTGATGTTTAGGCGAAGTCTTCTCGTAGTAGTCAGCCCAATCCTTCAAGCTCATGCGCTGCTCGCCATCGCGATAGCGGATATTCATCATCTGCTCATAGATGGCATCCACGTCTTCCTTCTTGAAAATCTTGGCAGCAGGAGCAAACTCCTTGCGCATTTCCTTCACCACGTCTTCAAGATCGTGCATTCCTCTCTTGATTCTCAGGTAAGCATTCTCTGCCATGGCGCTCACCAGCTTAGGCAACACTTCCAACTGTCTAGAGTTAAGACCAATAAACGAAGCAGATATTTCATCTTTGCCGGCATTCTTGAGCATATCCCAAAGGTCATTAACCTTCTTGTTGGAAGCCGCTACTGCTGCATCGTCAGCCTTCTGCTGAGGCTTCTTTTCTGTCTCTACCTTGGCTTTTTTCTCCTTCTCGAATCCTTCTGCTGCATTCTTGATTCCCTCCATAGGGTCAGCAGATGGTTCCGTTTTAGGAGTCTCAACCTTTGGTTCAGTCTTCTGCCCTCTAGTCTTGGCAAAGATGCTTTCGTAGATAGCACGGTGCAAATCGTCTGTCACCTCTCCGTTCAGATAGTCCAAAGCCATATCCTTGGATAAATCGTCCACGTCTGCCTTCATAATCTCATCCTCGGTCAAAGGATGCTCCTTCTTGAACTCAGCGGCAGCCGCTGCAATAGGGTCAAAAATAGGGTCCGGCTTCTCTTCTTTAGGAAGGAGTGGGAGAGGACCTTCTTCATTCTTACTGTCAATATACTCAGTAACCTCGTTCAGATCGCCAAACTTCTTGCCATCATACTCATAGTATGAGCCGGTGTATTCGCCCTTGTCGTTAGGTTCATCAACCTTAATAACCTCCTTTTCGCCATCAATAAGAATCTTCTGCCTTGTGATAGGACCGTTCTCAGATGGAGTTTCGGTTTCCTCGTCAGTAACCTTAATACGACTTTCAAGTTCTTTGTTTACTAAGTCGTCTGGTTCTTCTACTCTTGGTCGTTCTGGTTCTGTTCCTGCTTCTGCTGGTTCATTTCCTCCTGATGCTTCTTGTTGAGGTTCTTCAACGCCTGAAACATCATGGTCTCCTTCATTTTCTGAATGTCCTGTTCCATAATCTTGCCATTTTTTAAAGTTCAAATACTCATTAATTAACTCTTCCTTGGTAGGAGCTGCCTCAAACATATTGCCCTCGCCAGTATTTCTAGCCTTAGCGATACGGTTGTATTCGTCAAGCAAATCTCTGAAATCAGAAACCTTGCCCTCCAAGGCCAAAGCCATCATCTGAGAGATAGAAGAGTAACGCTTAGCCGCATCCTCACCGAACATGTCTGGTGTTCTCAGCAGCGTATCAACCTTATTACCGCCCTGTCTTGCCTCATAGAGCAATTGGATAGCCTGATCAATCTCATCACGAAGAGAGAACTCGCCCAACTTCATGTTGTCCATTACCGAGCGGATAGCGTTGATAGCCTTATTCTTCACCGTAGAGTCGATGCCCAGCATTCTGATAGTCTCTGGCTTGAAGATAGAACCCAACAGAAGGTTCTTCACATACTCCCTGCCTTGTGCGGAAAGTCGCTCAGGACTATCCATCATCTGTGCCACCTCGTTCTGTCCGATGATGCCTTTATCTACTAACGTCTTTACCAAATCATTTATTGCCTTGGAATTGTTAAAGAATGCATCAAGAGAACCATTTCCCTCAATCTCGGCAACAATAGCGCCTACCTCGTCAGATGTCAAGGTCTTAGCCTTGGCAACTGCCTGTTCGGTATTACTCTGAGTCTTCTTCTCGTTTCGGTTGAACTTGGCGAATGTAGCCGTATCGTATGGCAATCTTTCATCCGTCACCAATACCAGACGTGGATGCTCGATTCCGCTCTGCTCAATCTGCTCTCTAGTAAAGCCGAAGTTCTCGGCATTCTCCAAGAGGTCATTGATGTATTCGCCATCTGTGCCTTCCTTTGCCGCCTTCTGTCCTGCCATCGTTCTACCGTTTCCATCATACACGATACCCTCGTCAGATACCACTGGCACCTGCTCGATAGCCATACCGTTATACTTTCTTGCAATCTGGTCCGTATTCTGCTGAGCCGCCTTGTCGTGCTCATAGTCACGATCATTCACGGTTCTGCCCTCAGCATCGGTAGGGAAGCCATCAGATTTCTTATAGCCATTATTTACATCGTGAGAAGGAGTAAGACTTTCTGCCGGCACAATCTCATAATGCCCCTTAATCTTAGTCTCTCCGTCAGGCAGCATTCTTGTTCGCTTGTTGCCCACAAGTCTAGGCGCATTCACAAACTTCTGTGCAGCCACGCTGCCAGCCTCATGTGCGCCCTCTGTCTGTTCTGTCTTACCCACGGTCTCGGCAACCTTCTTGGCAGTCATAGCCTTCTTGATATTCTGAGCGTGGTCCAGCTGCTTCTTGGCAGCTTCAATAGTCTGATTCTTCAAAGCCTCCTGCTCCATAATGTCGTTAGGCTCGGCGGTATAGTCCACCTTCATCTTCTCGGCATCCTTCAAAGCCTTCTCTGCTTTCTGAATCTGTCCGTCCACTACCTTCTCGGCATTATCCCCGAAGTCCTCAGTAAGAATCTCCGCACTCTGCTCAGGAGTCATACTAGCATAGTCTGGCGTAGGTCTTCCTTTACTGTCCGTAGCCATAGGAACATCTGAACCATCTGCAAACTTTCTGCTAGGCTGAGGCTGCTCTACTTGTTGAACTGAGGCATCGCCTTCGCTAGCATTTTCCTCTGCTTCTCCATCACTTCCACTATTGGCATTGTCGCCTTTTCGAATTTTTCCATCTGTTTCATTGTTACTAATCTCTTCATTTTTATTTTCTTTAGGTTGAACTTCCTGCTGTGCCTTGGCAGCATCCTGCATAGCCTGCTCCTGTGCCGCCTGATTGTAAGGCTCAGAGTTCTTCATCTGTAATCTCTGACGATATTCTGCAGCAAACTGGTCTAGAGGTTGATTTTGAACCAGAGTAACCTCATCTGCCTTTACATAAACCAATTCCTTGGTATTAGGGTCCAGGCAGACAAGCATATCGCCGCTTCCTTCCTTGGCTCTACCTGTAGTCTGGTCGAAGGCAACATCACCCGAACCAACAAGAAGTGTTCTTCCGCTGCTGTCTTGCACGTACAAAGCCTGCTCGCCATTCATCGGCTGACCGTTCAATGTTCCGTGATAACTCCAATCAGAAATAAAGCTCTTCACGTTTTCCTCTATAGCGTCGGCAGTAGCCTGCTGCATACCCTGCACTCTAGCGTTCGCATTAATATATTGGGCAAGTGGGGTCAACTCTTCTTGGGTCAATCCATTCTGAATGAGTGCATCGTAAATCTGTGCCGGTGTCAAGCCTTGCTGGTGCAATTTCTCAAAGGTTTGCTTGAACACATCGTTGCTATCCATCGCTGCATCAAGGGCTTGCTCTGCGTTGCGAAGGTTGCGCAACTCATCAACTACCACGCCGCTATCCGGATTGTCTGTTCCCAGACTATGCTCCTCGGCAACCGTCTTACCTTGGCTTGCAGACTGGTCTGCGTGTGGCTTTCCGCTAGGGAAAAGTCTGTTTTCAAGCTCGCTCTTCACATAATAGAAGATTTTGTTCTCCTGGTCGGTGCGCTTCATCGGGTCTTTGCGCATGATGTTGTCAATATCAACAGTAATGTTCCCCTTGTCGTTGATCATCTTCTTCCATGTGTCAATAAGACCATCAACAACGTCTGCGGATTCTACTTTAAGATCGCCATACGAACCGTAAACGTCCACATACTTCTCCAAGTCAAGATAGAGCGCACTCTTCGGGTTGCGCAAGTCATTAATCAGCTGGGCGTTTATCGGGTCTGTAACATCCTTGCTTGTGTCATAGCCGTTATTACGGAGGAAGTCAAGTGCCAGACTGGTAACATTTCCGTCCTCATCAGTCAGCTGCATATCCTTCATCTTGGAATAGCCCATCAGCGACATCATATCATCATTATCACGATAAAGCTTCTGCTTGTAAAGAATAGCTCTGCGCTCATCGGCATTCTTATAAGAGGTACGTGTAAGCAGCGTTCCGTTCTTGGTGTATTCAAGAATCTGTTTGTTCTTCACGTCGTTCACGCTGCGGTAGCTTTTGCCTCTTGTCGTGTTAAACAGTCCCATGGCCGCATTCACCTTCTCCTTGGTGCTCTGAGAAACGTCTGGGTCGTTCATAAAATCCGTGTATGCCGTTTTGTATTTCGGATCTCTTGGAGCTGTCTTCGATGCACGGTCCACCTTCACGAAAGCATCCATCAGATTCTTGCCAGATGCAGAAGAAATCAACTCGTTCTTCTCGTCAGGAGTCAGACGAATATCCACGGCAATAGGGGAGCCGTTGGCATTCTTTCCAATCACGAAATTACCACCGCTATTATGAGTAAGATTATACAAAGCATTTCCGATATGAGCGTAATTCTTAGGCTCTCCTGCCTTGAATGCCCCCACCATCACCACGTCTTCAAGCCAAGTGCCAAAAGAAATGTCCTTATCGCCTGTGATGTTGTCTGCAACCATCATGGTTCCAGCCTCAACGCCGAGACCCGCGGCAGTAGCACCAAGCTTCTGTGTGCCATGCAGCCATTTCTCGCCTGTGCTCTTCTCCAAGCCAGTGATACCGAACTTTGATACCCAAGGAGCCATGATAGCACCCGATACTCCGAACATCGCACCAGTGGTAGCACCATGCCCGAATCCTTCCAATGCTGCATGACCCAATGCCGACAATGAAGTATCGTCACCGGTAGATGCCTGTCCCAGAGCCGCGGTAATGCTGGAGTAGCCACCCAGATTGAGCGCACTCTTCGCCGTCCCTTCCACCAAGCCAGAAGCAATCTTCTGTGCCATCGTCATGTTTGCAGCCTTGAATGCCAACTGCTGTGCAGTCAGTTTAGTTCCCATCTTCACAACTCCAGCCTTGGCGAGACCTTTCATCAGGACCTGCTTACCCAAATCCACTGTCATATTAGATGCGCTGCCTGTCATTCCGAGAATAGGGGAGTCCATCGCCATGTTAGCCGCCGTAGAAACGAAACGTGCGCCCATGCCAGACTTGTAACCTTCGTTAGCCTTGTAGCCATTAACGCTAGGCATGTCCTCCAAACCGTCTGCAATTGCCATCGCTTCCTGCTCTCTGGCAATCTGCTCTCTCGACTTATCCTGCCCGGCAGACAAGGTTCCCAAGATAGAATCGCTGAGTCTTCTCACCACATACTCCGTGGCACTCTGAGGTAAAATCTCCTCGATATTCTTAACGCCCAGTATATTCTGGGCACGCTGCATCATCTGAGGAGTAACATACTTGTCAACGTACTCCTCCACGCCCATGTTCAGCTTGTCAGCACTCTGCATGATGTGCTCCTGCAATCCCTTCTGGGAGTATATTTCCTGCAACTTGGAACTGAGGGCGTCGGCAAGTACATTCTGGCGGTTCCTGATCCTGTTATCCTGCAAATCCTTCCACGCCTTGTTTCTCAGATAGGCATCATTGCCAGCTTTCTGCAAATCCTGCTGATACTGAGACCAAGACAAATCATCAGCCTCCTTCATTGAAGGAGCAACAAGAGCATCAATCTCAGGCGCAATAGTACCATATTTGCCGTCATTCATCGTAAATTTATTGCCTTCAACCTCATACTGGGCGAGATTCCTAGCATCGTCCTCTCTCTGCTGCTTGGCTCTAGCTTGTTTAGCCTCAGGAGTAGAAATCTGCTGCATCGTCTCGTTGAAATTCTTGGCAGTAGGAGTTATTCTGCTTCTGCTGATAGGGGTAGCTCTCTGCTGCTCCTGACGTGCTGACTGCTCTTGTGCTCTTTGCATGCGTGCGCGCGCATTACTAGCCTGAGCCTGCTGCAATGGAGTCATTTGGTCGTTGCGCATGTGCATCAACCGCCAGTTCTGCATGTAGTCTGTACCAGAAGTAGTAGCCGTTCTAGGCTGCTGCGCTTTCTGCTGCCTTGGTTTCTGATACTGAGCTGCGACTTCCTGCGCTCTCTGCTTCATCGTCAGCTTCTTGACAGGCTGAACTGGCTTCTGCTGCCTTGGCTTCGGATTTACTGCATGAAGTCCGAGTCGCTGCGCAAACTCCTCATACGATTTACTGGAAACAGCACCGTCTGCGTGAAGCGCATCATAGAGCTGCTTTCTGTTATGGTAGCCCTGCTTGCCAGGCGCATACACGAACTGTCTGAAATGTTCTCTAGTTCCCGATACTGCACCATCTGCTTTCAAGGCGTTATAAAGTTGGTCAAATTTATCTCCAGCCATATATTATATATTAATGTTTATAATCCAAGTTTCTTTGTATTCTTATAGCCGTTCTTCGACTTGCCTGCAGGCTTCGGCCTGTTTCTCGCATTCCTAGCCGCATTCTGCGAAGCTGCTGCCTGACTGGTAACAGATGCGCCCTTTCTCCTTGTGGTGGTCGTTACCTCTGCGCCAGTCTTCGGATTGATGGTCTTTGTACTGGTAGAAGTAGATGTCTCGCCCTGCGGAAGCTTGCCGTATTCACGGTAGTACTCCTGTTCCCACATGGTCTTGTTAGGCTGATAGCGCATCTTGCCGTTCTTATCCTCAAACCAGTACTTGGCACCAGAGCCGCTACCGCTCCTGCCTGACCGTCCACCGCCGCCACGCCCCTTATGGGTTGCGTTGTACTGCTGAATAGCCAGACGCTGCCTAGCCTGCTCATCCTTCACCTTGTCACGCCCCTTCTTATACTCGAAGTCACGCTTATCCTTATCCTTCTTATACTGGTCAGCTGCCGCATCCTTATCCTTTCGGTACTCGAACTTATCCTTGGCAAGCTGATTGCCCTCACCACGAAGTCCCATAAGATACTCCTTATAAACCCTGTCAGCTCTTGCAGCTGCACTCTTTAGATCAAGATTTGCCTGCTTGTAAGCCGCATCCGCATCAAGGGCAGCCTGTTTCTGCCTCTGAGCCTTGCGGTTCTGATAACCCTGTTCCATCATGGCAGTAGGGTCGTTGAACACCTGCAGAGGCGCACCCTTCGAAGTGTTAATGATGTTTCCAATGTGGCGAATAGCATCAGCAAAGGCAGCGATATTCTCACGGTTGGTAGTGATTCTGCGGTCATATTCGTCAGGAGTCTCACCCTCACGCATTCCCGGTCTGCTCTTCGGCATAACCTTGCCAAGCCAACTGAAAAAGCCGCCATCCCTCTTTTTAGGGTCAGCCTCAAACTCTGGAACCTGCTGTTCCTGCGGCATCTGAAATCCGCTCAGAGCAGTAGAAAGCGTATCATAGCGAGGTGTTCCGTCAGCATTCCAACCAGTAGAAGGCTGCGGCATTCCCTCAAAATTGCTCTGAGGCTGTGGAGTATTTTCTGCTGCATCGCCCATATAAGGAGTCTGTACTGGTCCCAAGGCAGGGTTAGCATTACCGTTTCCCTGCGGAACAAACTCTTCCTGCTTAGGCATCTGGGTGAAGTCTGTAATAGGTGCTTCGCCAGTCTGAACAGGCTGAGCCTCAAACTTACCGGTAGCACCGCCCCCATTCCCGAAGAAGTTAACCCCCGCGGTACCGCCATTTACGCCCGCGGCTCCTCCGTTGCCTCCATTCATCACCTGATCATAATCGGGATATTTCGCCCTCATCAGGTCATGCACAGCCTCAGGATAGCCGCCGATAGTTACCGGCTTCTTCCTAGGCTGATGTGTATTCTGATTATTTACTCCTGCCATACGTCTTTTACGTTCTTTAGTGCATCAATAAAATCCTTGCCACACAATACAAATATGCCAGAAAGATCTGCGCCTTCCTCTGCAAAATCAGTCCCAACCATCTGGTCGAAAATACCATTTCCGTCCTTGCTTCCTACGAGTCCGAGTTTATGCGCCTTTGCGTTAAAGGATTCATAAGCTTTGTCTTTCAATTCATCGAGAGTGCTTTTCGCATATTTTGCTGCATAAGACTCAAAAACATCATTAATGGATTCTCTTGCATCTCGCATGCACTTAGCATTAAAATCAAGTATTTTTGCCGTATTCAGTTTTTTAGCCTCAGCCAACTCCTTGCACAAGTCGGAAATCACCTCGTCCTTCTCTGCAATCACCTCCTCTTTGTAAGCGAGAGCACTCTCGGCACTCTTCAAAGCCTGAGCGTTAATCTTGCCAACAACCTTGTCAGCAAGCTCCTTCTTCAACTTCTCATTCTCACCAACATATTTCAGACCTAACTCGGCAAGATTCTTCTCACGAATCTTTGTAAGGCGAAGTTCCTCTGCAACGTCAGACAAAACAGCGTTCTTGTCATGGATGATGCTGTTCAACTTGGAAATCTCCTTGCCGAGACGCTTAATCTTGTCTGCCTGCTCAGTAATGGTTTGCTTGGAAGAACTGGCAATTTCCAATATGTCGAGCTTTTCATGCTCCAGCTTCTTGATCTTCTCAGCCTGTTCGTCAACCAAGGCTTTATCGAAGTATCTCGCAGGAATCTCACCTTTTTTCAAATCCTCATTTTCCTTCTCCAGAACTGATTTTTCATAATAGAGTCGGCTGATACTGTTCTCCTTCTTCTCTACAAGCGAAAGCAAACGAGTAATCTCGTGATTCTGCTCGTCAATCTTCTTCGCCTGCTCATCCAACAAGGCATCGTTGAACTGGGAGGCTGCTTCTTTAAGGGCAGGAGAACCAGGAATAGGCTCGCCGCATTTGATGTGATTTTTTCCATACTCATCCTTCAAGCGAGCCTCACGCTCATCCCATTCTGTAGGAGACAAGCCAACAGTCCATCTATTTGCATTGGCTACCTTTATGGCTTCGCAAACTTCTGGTTTCTCAAATTCTCTTATCGCACCATTCTGGTATATGACTTTCTTCGCCAAAACCAAGTGGAAACCTTCTTTCTCCAATATCTTCTTTGCTTCTTCTAATGTCATAATCTATCTTGTTTTAATGTTTAACTTAAAATAAAAACTCAAATAAGGCTATAATACCCAGAGCCAATAATATAGATATAATTGTAGCGTAACTATAAAATGCAAAAGGAAACTTAACATTTTCTTTAATTAAATATTCGAGTACTTTCTGATCGTACTGTCTATTTCGTCTATAAAAAATATTGGATTCCTCAAGAGACTTTTCTAGGGGTGGTTCATCACCTTTAAGCTCCTCAACTACTGAACGATGTTCTATTTCTACGGATAAAACTTCTTTTGGAGATAGAATTTCGACTCCAGTTTCTTTCGTAGGAATAACCTGATAGCAGGTATACCAGGAAACAGTACCTTCATATTTGTTACCATTCTCTTTAATGAAAGTAACTTTATCACCATCTACACCTTCGAATCGACGAGTATTCTTATTGAACAATTTGCCATCTTTTACAGACCATTTGCAAAATGTATTAAGCTCTAATGGAGCTTTGCCATTAATTAATATCTTCATAATCTTTATGTTTAATTTCATTAACACTTCCCGAAAATTCAGGGGTGGGGAAAATCGGAAAACCGAAATCCAGAAAAGGGGGTGGGGGGAGGCAGAATTTCTTTATTTGTATTATTCTACTATAATTTACAACGGTGGTCGAAGGGGGTGGGGGTCTTGGGGTCGCCTGTTGTGCCTCGTCCACCTTACCTGTCGCTCGTCCGCTCCACCTTCTAGCTGCTACCCAAGCCCCGACAAGCCGACTGCCTTCTTCAAGCGGTATTGGTTCTTCTCCTCGGGAGACATCATGCTCTCAGCCAAGTGGTCAGTAGCAGCAGAATGAGCGGTTCGGTCTTGTTGTGTTACAATTGTGTTATCAATTGGCTTTCCGTTTGAGCCTAAAGTGTTGGTTTTCACCGATTTAGCACCTTCGAGTTCTGACCCCAATTGGTTCACACCGAAATTGAACATCGCATTAGACGCATTTTGAGCCGCATCGCTAGTGGCTTGTGCCTTCTGCTGCTCGATTTGCTGACGTTCTCTAGACAACTGCTGAGTGTTTTGAAGGTGAGCATCCTCCACATGCTGCTTGCGTGCCGTGTCCTGTGCCGCTACGTTGGCTATCGTATCGCCCATAGCCTTGTTAGCTGCATCCTTCGCCATCGCTACACTTGCGGCAGTTCCACCGCCAACGGCAGCAGCACCATCAGCCTTGCGGACGTACTCGTCCTGTACTTCCTTCGCCCTTCTCATGAGGTTCTGCCCTGCTTTCGTGTCAAGGTAGTCCGTATTGTAGTTCTTGTCGTACCAAGCCTTCTCAGCGTTCGTTCTGTACGTGTTCTCCGCTTGCGCCCTTCTAGCTGCCTTCTTAGCCTTGTTAGCACCGAATAGAGAAGAGCCAACGCCAAGCGCCAAGGATGCAGCACCTAAGACCCATTCTTTCTTATCCCCGAGAACAGGGCAAGAGGTCAAATGCTTTGGGATTTTTGATAATATTTCCGTCATAATTGCAATTATTTGATGTTTCGAGGGCAAATATATAATATTTGAAGGTTCATTTTGCCGTGTTCCAACCTCGGTCGAAATCGCCCCAAATCCCACCAATTTCTTTCTCGGGGCGCAACTCACCCCTTTTCCTCCTCCTTCTTCGCCCTCTAGAAGCCCCATTTTGTAAACATACGTGATTATTGTAAAGAAAAGACAAGTGATTAATTATAAGCAAGTTAGTTTCAATCACTCCCAAGGGAGAACAAAAGCAAGATGTAAAGAAAGTTCTTATTTCATAAAAGAAGATTATTTGCAAACAAAAAAGGGGGGTTGCATTAATAGGTACGCACGCACGCAAGGAGTTCGTTAGCAAAGTTTAACTAGCCGTATTCAGCCTTCTTGAATGTTTTGCCCCCACAATCAACGCTAAACTCGCTCATTTCTGAAGATTTTTGCGATTTTCGGGCAGTTGGTCGGGATTTCTCCCAAATTCGCGAGTTTTGAGCCGTTTAAGAGCCATTTTTGGGCAGATTAGAGCCGATTTTGTGGGTTTTTCGTAGATTTCATGGTTTTGTGACGGATAATGCGCTCATCTAGAATTAAGGCTTTTTGAAGATGATTTAGGCGGTTTTGATTTTTCTAGTTGGAGAAATATTTTTTCCTAGTTAGGGAAATGGTTTTCTTTGGTTGTGTGGTTCCCTGTACTCTCTCTGTTCTCTCTCTGTTGGGTGTTCCTACCTTATGGGTGAGAGTGAAGAATCCTCGGGGGAGATAAGGGGGCAGCGCCCCCACGGGCGCAAGCGCCCTCCCCATGCCCTGTGGGGCTGACGCCCTCACCACAAGCCTTGCAGCCACTTGCCGAAGGTGTACACCGAATACAGGCAGCACACCACGATGAGCAGTTGCAAGAGCCACTCAGCATACTTCACGGATGGTTTCTTATGTTCCTCCACCTTCCCGAATACATAAAAGAGATAGGCTATACAAACGAGTGAGACTGCACCGAAGGTGAGCCACATGATAATTTGGACTATAATCATTTCGCTATAATCCTTAACTCATCAACTTGCTTGAAGAACTCATCGAGCGTGTCTGCCGTGTAGTGGATGCCCTTGTAGCGGATAAAGGATGCAAAGCCTTCTTTGCTATCCTCCTCGAAGAGTTCAGACACCTTGCAGCCGATTATCTCTGCCATTTGTTCAAGCCTATCAATACCAAACTTTTTGCGAGCCAACATTTGGCTAAGTGATATAGGCTCAATGCCCATACCTTTAGCCAAATCTTTTTGCTGCATACCATGTGCTTTTAAGCACTCTTTTATTCTCAATTGTACCATAATTCTATTTTTTTGTGGCAAAGATAATAAAAATATAGCATATAACAATAACTATTACTTATTTTAACGCACAAATATAGTATAAAAACCATTTTGAAGTGTAAAGTTATGTTTAAATGCTATACTTTTATGTAAAATATCGTTAATAAACATAACTAAATTTGGGGAATATAGCATAAATGCTTATCTTTGCACCCGAAATCAAGTTGGTTTGATTTCTCAAGCGTAGCAATGGCACATTTAGAGATTTTGGCTAGTAACGAACGCTATACAAATAGGTTAAGTAGGCAAAACACTGAGGATGATACAGGCAAAACACCGAGGACATCGTACACCGAGTTAGTTGCAACTCTCAAAGCAACAAGACAAAGAAGTCTCAAACACTCATCACGCAAGATGTAAAAACGCTAGTCGTGTTAGACTAGAGAAACATCGAAACACGTCAACCCACGGACGTTAAACGAAGGGAGTTAGGCTGCATAAAACTTGCAGACGTTGGGCGCAAACGTACACCTGCACTTTGTATGTATAACATTTTAACAACAACGACAATGGAAACAACAAAGATGTGTTTATTAGAATTGACTAAGGCTGATGCTATTGTATTAGCCAACATAATTAGAAGAACTGCAAACGAGAATCCATTTCATTGGAAGGAAAGCAGCGTTGAGAAGACAAGAGACCTGTACGATAACGTACTCACTCAGTTGTACGACTATAAATATTAAAGACTATGGCAAAGTTAGCAGATTATTACATTTGTGACCTTCGATATACTGAAGAAGGTTACGTAATTTTAGACGAAGACGAGGTTCACCCTAACACATATGAAGACAATGATGAGTACATCAAAGAGTTTTGGGGAGAATATCCGTTTATCGGGAAGTTCCCTGTAATGTACAGAGGTAAACTTGTTGATGTGCTTGTGTTCAAAGATTTCGAACAATACTTTGGAGTGTTCAAAGATGAAGGCAAGTGCATGAAGGACTACATAGTAGTGAAAGACTACATTTGCGAACCCGACAGGAAACCCGAAGTTGTCGCACAATTCGACACAAGAGAAAAGGCAGAAGAGTACTCCTTAGAGCATGAAGGTTTATATTGGGTGTATGAAATGAGTAATGAATGGTAAGTAACAATGTGGGGAGATAAGGGGGCAGCGCCCCCACGGGGCGTACGCCCCTCCCCACGCCTAAAATAAATGAGACAATATGGAAGTATATCTTTTTTATCGAACAGACGTTTGGAACTCTATTGAGAGCATGGAATTGATTTACATCGGGACTAGCAAGGAAACAAGTATCAAGAAGTTGATGAAGTTGGACTGCGAACCCATTACGGAGGAGCAAGCCGAGGACATCAGACGGATGAACCAAAGCCAGTGCAACAATGTAGGGTATGAGTGGGTTGTGGAGGTTTGGACTCTGAACCATTTGAATAGATAACTTTTAAAAACATATAGACTATGGCTAAAGAAGTTCATGTTATATTGAATGGCGATTGCTATTCTATGAACACATATTGCAGCACCCTCAAAGAGTTTTTGGAAATGAGACACCTCAAGAGAAGTGACGTTTCCGATTGGTGGAAAGAGTAATAAACCATTAAACAATTAAGGCAATGGACAAGACAATAACACTTACGAGCGATGAGATTTCAAGCATCACTCTCGCGATATACGACAAGGTAATGAACCTTTCGCAAGCAGTTCTTATTTGTGGTGCGGAACTCACACCGAATGCACAACAGAGAATTGAGAACTTAAAGGCAATCGCCCTTAAATTAAATGGTATAGAATCTTAAAGATAGGAGATAAGAATATGAGAAAGAACAAAACTTACGAGCAGCAGAAGAAGTTCTATGACAAGAACAACGACTATGAGAGTTTAGGGGCATTATTCTTCGAATGGCTTACTTGCGGTTATATGACCGCAAAGCAGATGCAAGATGTGTACAGAGAAGGAACAAAGGAATGCAAGGAGTACATCTTTGAAGACTTGTTTCACCTTGTAGGACACAAAACCTTCTATCAGTTCGTTAGAATCTTCAACTTTGGCAAGAAGTAACATGGAGCGGTCAGCGAATAGAGGAGCACATCACGTTCAAGCCGTGAGACCGCACAAGTATAACAATTAAAAGAAAGGATTAAGTTATGGACATCACAATTTATGTATTAATCTTCTTAGTTGGCAGTCTTACAGGCTACAGACTGAGAGCAGCAAAAGACATGGAGGACGAGTAACATGAACATTATTAGAGTAACAAAGACATCACGCAACAGGGTTGACGTAGTCTTTACAGGCGACAAGTATCTGTTCTTCAATCCCGATAACGGACTGATAGCTTTGGCACAGAGACACGAATTTGATTCGGGGTTGTTTCATGTATTGCTTACGGAGCAGATAAGCAAGAAGATGATAGAAGAGACCATAAAGAACAATGAGCCATCAAGCATTATTGCTTTAGGTTTTGAATATCACAACGAGGGCGATAAACCTCAGCATACTTTACCATTTATCGTGAAAGTTGAACTCGAATCAAGATAAGACAATGAAGAAGAATAAGTTAGAACTTCCAGACAATGAGTATGACGCAATTAGGGCGTTACTCTATCAAACAACAACATCAGCCTACGCAAAGGCAGTTGGTTGCGCAGTCTTCATGGCAGCACATTTGGAGTTGTTTCCGGAGACATACAATACATTGAAAGAGATAAACAAGAAATTAAATCAATAAAGATATGAAAAAGAGAATTAAGATAGTTTTGGTAGTGGCAACGATAGTTGCCCTACCTCTTATGGGAGCCGGAATGCAGCAGAGCAAGAGCGAGGAGAAATCTTTGCTTGTAGACTTCATCGAGTATTGCAAGACATGTGAGAACCTTAGGCAAGTTGATCCTAACAAGGACTACACCCAAGCAACTCTCCATGAGCTGAAGAATGCAGCACGTTTCTATGAGGGACAGGAGAACTTTGCCGACTGCACAGATTATCAGCAGCAAGCAAAGATAGACGAGATTATCGGCAGAACTTATGATGCAAGAATGATTAACAATAACAAGTAACAAATTTAAATTATAGGAGATAAAATTATGAAGACAACTAAGGCAGTTAGATTGAGTGACAATTTTGTAGGAGTTGAGATTAACACCATACAAGAAGTAGTAAAGGCGCAGGCAGCCGGACTCAAACTTGTAGACAAGGAAGGTTGGGAATATAGTATTTACACCATCGATGATGAAGAGACCGGAGAAGAGCGAGAGCCAACAGAACAGGAAATCTTCGAGCACATCACCGAAGACCTCTCAAAAGGCAAGGAAGTGTACGCATGTATGGAATTATCGTCTGATTGGGAAGTACAGGAACGAGCAAAGACAAATCTTAAAACCAACTTCTATGTTGGCCAACAGGTTTTCCTATTGCGTGATAACAAGATAGCTGAGAAGACGATTTCTCGCATCGTTCTTGAGAAGAGAGAAGACAAAGACAAGGAGTGTTGCAAACTTTTATTAAAACATGATTATGCATACACCTATGGTACAGACGTCTTCTCCACAAAGGAAGAACTTGTAGAAAGTCTGTTGAAGGAGTAAGTTTAACCCCGAGGGAGAGAAATCTCCCTCACAAACTATTTCGAGTATGACTAATTCAGTTGTTAAAAATCTGTTGGATAAAAAGGATTGGAGCAGAATCATTTTCCGCTTTCCTACATCAAGCTATACTCTGTTCAATAGCGACAGATACGAGATAGATAGTTTCTGTATATATATCCATGACGATACGTCCAGAGAGTACGAGGAAACGAAAGTCTTAGACATAGCAAGTCTGATTTCTATGGAGATTAAGAAGAAGAGTTTTGAAGATATTGTTGATGAGATGTAAGCGTGGACAAGAGCACTTGTCTTGAGAAGATAAAATAGAAGTTGTTGTTGTTTTATATATAGGGCGAATGCGGTATTCAAGCCGCTACAGATGGTTGCAACGTACCATCCGCCCACCAAGTATTAATTTTAAAAGAAAGGATTTGATTATGAAAAGGTATGTAGTAGAAATCGTGGAGAGAATCACCTACAAGGTAACGCTAGACGCTGCATCATCCGAAGACGCAGAGAATACCGCAAGACGTTTGTACGATTTGGGTTGTTTGGAGAATGGCGAGTTGGAAAGTGTTATATTTGATGTAGAAGAGAAGGAGGGCGAGTAAGATGAAGAAACAGAAAGTATTTGTATTGATTAAGCACGGAGCAGACAATCAAGATTATTCGGGCGTTAATGTTATCGGAGTTTACTCTACCAAGACCGCAGCCAAGGAGCGGATGGAAGAAGAGGAGGATAATATCCTAGGTTTTTATAAGGAGGAATATCCCGATAACTATGAAGTGTCTGAAGATAAGGACGAATCATCATGGAGCTGCTCATGCAAGGATAGTATTATGTTTGATGAGTTGTTAATAACAGAAAGTGAAATGGAATCATGATAAAGAAATTTCTATTCAACGAGTTCGGTGTATGCACGAATCCTGACAAGACTGAAATCGGCAGCGGAATCCCCCATATCGAAATATCCACAGCTTATGTTAGAGGAAAGTGGACGTATGGTGTGATGTACATGCTAGCAGATAGAGGAGGGGCGTTTGGAACTAACCTCAGCAACACGAATTGGTTCAAGACACAGGAAGATGCCATAGAGCATGCTTTGAATTGGGCAAAGCATTGGCTTAACGTACAGATAGAGCAAGAGCGCAACCGGAATAGTTCTGTTTGTAAGAGCGCAGCTAAGATACTGAAGGAGATAGAAAAGTTACTCCCGAAGAAGAGATATGTCCAACTAGAATTATTTGAGTTTTAAGAATATGAATAAGCAAGAATTTATCTTCGTCTTCCCTCAGTCGGGGGAGACCATAACAAAGAAAATGAATCCTTTGGCGGTGAAGGATGCAGCCGTGAAGTATCTGAAAATGCAGAACGAGGTAAGAGGAGACATCTGCATCATCAAGAACGCCCATGAAGATGTTGTGGCCATGGCCTACGTGAGCGAAATGATGAAGGTTTCCTTCTTCACCGAGGATGAAAGTGTGAACGACATCAAACCGATAGGAGTAATCGAGGAAGGAGGTAAGCAATGAAAGCAAGACTAGCAAAGAAGATACTTCTCGGTTCAGAAAAGAAGAAACGATATTGGACGAAACGAGTGATTAAAGCTTCTTTTGGTTGGAAAGAAGACCACAGAGTTGTGAAAGCACTTCAAATTTATCATCGCAAGAGAAGAAGAAAGGAGGTTAAGCTATGAGCAAACAGGAATGGTTCGTGCTCTTTATCTTCTTATTCACGATACTGATGGCAATATTAGGTTGAGAATATGGAAAAGGCAAGAATCATAATCTACGATGATTGGGCGATACTCGATGAGACAGAAACCTTCTTCAAGGATAAATCCTATCTTATCGGCATCGCCAAATCTACCCTTCAGCAGACGCCCGATGCGGTAATTGCTGAAGTTTGGGTAAATGACCGGCTGAAAATGAAGTTCCGCATCAATAGCAAGGGCAAGGTTCAGCAATGCAAGGTCAGTCAGCATCCAGGGTGGGGTGGCCGCAGAGAACGAGCCGGAGCACCGAGCAAGGGCGCAGCTGCCCTCATCTACAGGGTTGTGACGCATGTAAACGAAGAAACGTTTGAGTTTTGCGAATCGCTAGGACGCAACAAAGGCGCGTGGATCAGACAGGCGATAGCCGAGAAACGAGAACGTGAAGACAAGGAAAAAGCAGAGCACTAGGCTCTGCTTTTTCTGTATTGCTAATACTAGTCATACACTACTCCTTTCTGTTCTTCAAAATAGAATACGATAGGCTTATCGAAAGAAGGGGTAAGTAGACCATAAGCGATACTCATACTTACTTGGAACTTTGCAGCACCTCTAAGCAAACCTTCAGCCTGTTCTCTTATAGATTCACGGAATTGTTCGATATTCATATCCCGCTTTCTAAAGTTACAGGCTCGGCAAGAAGGCATGTAATTCTCCATACTATCCTCACCATGAGAAACGACATACTTACCTTCCTTATCACTCCAACGAGGGTAACCGCCGCGATTCTTTGGAACGAAATGGTCTACTTGCATATCTTCGAACTTTATTTCTTTTCCGCAGTATGCGCAATGATGGCCGTACTTCTCCCAAACCTTGATTCTATCTTCCTTTTTCATAACTATTGTTCTATTACTTTCAAATACTTCAACTTTGCGAATCGGTATGAGTTATATGTTTTACCAAGCGTTTTATACACCTTAGATGTGAAGTACAGAATGCAGCCTGTATAATCATCAAAACCTAAGATGATATACTTTTCTTCTACATACCCTGCCACGTATGCCCCAATATCCTTACATTTATAAAGAACTCGCTCACCTATATGAGCCTTACAAAATTCCTCGTTTGTCATATGCTACTTAAACTTAATTATAAAAAACTCAGTATCAAGCCACTTGTCGGGGCATAAGCCTTTCTTAGGTTTGCCGATGGTGATACTCTCAATCTCCTTTTCGATACGTGGACTATCCTTGCGGTAGCCGTTGATGAAGAGAACGTGGGTGAATGGTGCAACCTTGTAGTATGGACTACCAAAGCAATACTTTGCCATTTCGGGACTAATACTATCCCAATTTTTAGCACAATCTTTACTCATCTTCTTAAACGGCTCTTCTAATTCTGAGCGAAGTAAAAGAAGTCGTTTGGCCCAATAACCTTTAATAATACGATACTCTTCCTTCTTTTCGCCCGATACTACCATTTCGAACCATTGCTTGTCGATGGTGAGTGTCAATACTTTCTTTTTCATACGCTATAGCTTTTACCAACCTAACCTTCTACCTTTCATAATTACCAATCTTTTATGGCGTTCAGCTGCATCTTGCAACTTTCGGAGAAGTTCTTCCTGTGCCCAACGCAGTTTGGCATCAGTCAAATACTTATCCATTACCTTTGTCAACCTTTCCATTCTTCTCTTTCATTTTAGCCATGCGTACATTGTAAGAATCATAGTCCTGTTTACTAATTTCAATAACGCTCTGGACGATTACTGTACCACTAACCATATCATTCTTGAATTTCTCTTCCGTACTAGTGATGATGTTCATGAGAGGATAGAACTTAATATCCTTTTCTTCCCCTTTAACGCTACACGTAACCGAACTAACGCTAATCTTGTCATCCTTGCGCATGAAGGATGCTACTGCATAATAATATCTTTCAACTTCCATAAGCTATAAATTTTTTATGAAACAACGGATTAACTCTTTTTCTGAACTCAACAAGCATACATGGATATTTCGCTTTTGTCTTGTGATAATGCCTGTATCGGTGTATCTTCCAAAAAGAATTTACGAAGTCCTTACATTTCTTGAAGGTGCAAACACAAGTGCAATCCTTACATCTGCCTGTCGAATTCGTCCAGCAGTATGCATAAATAAGACGTTCTTTTATAAAACTTCCCATAAGCCTACAACTTTTCTAATTCTTCCTGTAAGTCATTAATTCCCTTCTCGATGTTGGCGATAACCATTGCTCTCAGTCCTTTGATAACATCCCTATCGAGAAGGTAATCTACATTGCGAATCTGGTTGTTGCATCTTTCTTCAAGATTAACTCTTAAATCCATATAATGGCTATTTGCAATCTGCAAAAGTATTCTTTTATCATCAAGGGTTTTCTTCAGCCCAATAGCTTTCTTTAAATCTTCTTCTTTCATACGCTATAATTAAAAAGCCCCCTCCGAAGAGAGGGCAATTAGTTTATTTAACCATCATCATTTGTGGAACATTACCATATACAGGCAACTTGCCATCCCACTTCTCAATCCACATCTTCTGCAAGATAGCCGGAGTAAGCGATGCAGTCTTCAACTCATTCGCCTCTCGCTCAGCCTTTGCTTGCACAAGCATCTTCTCAGCCTCAGCCTTCTTTACTGCCACCTCATTGAGTGCACGCTGAGCCTCCTGAATAGCCTTGTTTTTCTGATTGACCGCCTCAACTATCGAACTTGGATATTTCAAGCCAGAAGTAAGCTGTTCCAAATGGAAATGCTCATTGGCGAGAGCCTTGCTGAGTTGAGCCTCAATTGCTTTCTCCACCAAATCACGATTGCTGACGATTTGGTCGGTTGTGTATTTGTTCAGCTGAATGCGGAAGGCATCTTTCACGTAGTTGAACAAAGTACCATTCACGATGTCCTTCAACTCCTTTCGGTACTTCTTGAATACCTTTGGCGCATTACCATCCACCATTTTGAGGGAGACCGTAGGATCAACGGTGAATTCTGAGCCATCCTTGGCATTGATGGTGAATGCCGGATAGTCAATAGTCTGCACATAGGTAGGGTACTCGTACACCTCCTCGGTGAAAGGATTGTACCACACACGACCGGTAACAAGACTTACATCATCTACGCCTTTGTCGGAACCATAGAGGTTTACCAAGATTCCCTCAGAGCCAGCATCCACACGCTCGCTACAGGAAGTAGTTGAAAACAACGCTGCACAAAGCAGCATAAACAAACACAATTGATTAATCTTTCTTTTCATTGTCTTTTTTATTTTTGAACGTTAAACAATTTGTCGCGATTGAGAACAATATCCATAGGACAAAGCCTAGCACTCCTACAAGGTTCAAGATGGTGTCTGCCTTGCTAACTGCCCTAAGAATGAGGCTGAGAATCATAAGCGTTGAGAGCAGCCAAGCTACAAACAACATCACTTTCCATTTAATCTTCTTCATAATCTATAATTTTTAGTTCGACTTTCATTTAAGGGTACACCCCAACCTTTTCCGCACACCACTAGGGAGCGAGGATTGACCGACTTGAAATTTGGTTTTATATAATTATATATTTACCTACTCAAAGAGTACCAAATATCAAAAGTCTTACCTAGGTATAGAAAAGCCATTCCGCAAGCCTTCTTCGTCCCAGTGGATTACCTTTCGGTCGTGCGTTGCCTGTTGAGGTTGGTTGCTCAGAGCAGGACTGAAGGGATATATCTATCTAAGTTAGGGTCGTTTTATATATCGGCAGGTAAACCGAAGAGGACGATACTGATGAAACCTCGTATGTCTAGCCAAAAACTCGGGGAAAATAAAAATCCCCAAGTCGTGTGACGCCGACCTAGGGATTTCGTGATTTATATTGAACCTATTGACTACAGGTTGAATATCGAAGTCTTATATCAATCGTCACATTGACGAGTGCAAAAGTAAGAAAAGTATTTGAAACCGCCAAATTTCAACTTTTGCAAAATATAGTTAAAAAGTAATTAAAAATTTGTGTTATAAAAATGTTATCACTATCTTTGCACCCGAAAGATAAGTGGCTGATATAGACAGATTTGTGAGAAATTGGTTGTAACCCCAACGGAATCACTATAATAAGCAAAATGAAACTTATTTGTACAAAATAGCGTGAGAGAACAATAGTAGTAAGTTGCTTATTCATAGGTACTTATCTCTGTTGTTCTTTTTGTTTTTAAATATATTTTATCACTTATTCCTCTTTTATGTACTCTTTTTGTAAATAGCTGTTAATCAATATGTTATGAATTTGACGTATTGAGAAATCATCCATGTGTATTACAAATGTGTTATCAAAAAGCGCTAATGTGTTATCAGAATAGAGAAGTTAAAATCCTTAATGACCTTAATGACCGTGACCTTAATGACCGGAAAACGCCCTAAACATTTATTTGTTTTTCTGATGAAACTCTTTTCTTGTCTTAGCTGACAGTATCGGCGAATCGGTACCACTATAGCGCATGAATCGGTACCATCATAGC
>ERZ791575.6-NODE-6-length-102023-cov-10.945846_pt1 | contig 102023 bp, 108 predicted proteins | sample MGYA00509970_ERZ791575 | MGnify/ENA primary metagenome ERZ791575 (study PRJEB30046, sample SAMN00791935) | human gut metagenome | study: EMG produced TPA metagenomics assembly of the A metagenome-wide association study of gut microbiota in type 2... | reverse complement strand
TCTGCATGGTTTCGGGGTTACGGACTGCCGGATAATAATCCAGATACAAGGAGATACGGTTGTTACGAATCGCTCTCTGGCGAACTGTTACTTTTGTACACGTGTGTGTCATGTTGTTTGGTATTTAGAGTTTTACATTTGTTTAGTGCAAAGGAATAGGGTGATTCAATGGTGGCAACAACCACCGAAGAATAACTTATTCAATCTTTGGGGCAGCAAGTAGTTTTTCTAACTCCGCCTTGGAAATGAGCGTATATTTACCCTTCTTCACCTTCGGGATATTGTGATACGTTGCGTAATGATAGAGCTGATCACGGGTGAGATTGAACTTTTCCATCGCTTCCGGCACGGTATAATACTTCGGTTCTTCGGGCGCAGCCACGCCTTTGGCAATATCCACATGCTTCTTGGAATAGTACACCATGATGCCCTCCTTCTTCTTCGGGATGGCGTTCTTGGAAACGAAGCAATAGACGGCGGATAAGGTCATGCCAAACTTCTCCTGTATCTCTTGGGTACTATACCAGTCTGTGATGTCGGGGTTCGGTGCTTTCTTGGCAAAGTAAGCGTCTATATGCTTCTTACTCCAGTAGGTCTTGCCCCGATTGAATGTCCGAGGAATGTTGTTCTTCTTGGCGATGGCAAATACCCACGATTCTGCTACATTGAATTTCTCTTTGACTTCGGCTGTAGTGTAGAAGTCGGTGATGGGTGTCTTCTCTTTAATTTGTTTCTCTTTTGTCTCCTGCTCAATATAGGTTGTCATATTCTCTATATCAGCTTTGCGAACAAGTGTCTTCCGATCAAAACGGATTACTTTAATTGCTCCATTGCGAATGTAGCGATAAATAGAAGTACGCCCTATGTGCAACAGCTCTGCAACTTCAGATGGCGTTAGATACTCTTTGTTTAAGTTAGGAGGTGTCTTGATACTTTTACCAAGTTCGTGCTGTAGGCTTTCAATGCGCTGTTTCCTGACCTTGTCCTTATAGGCAAGATTGCCGCATCGGTGAGAACAATACTCTGTGGTTGTCTTATGGGCTGTAAAGATAGCACCACACCACTTGCATCTCTTCTGAATGTCGATTCTACTACTCATTTTCTTTAGTTATTTATCCGTTTATTTCGCCAAATCTGTTTCATCGCGTACCACCACGTACCATGACGTACCAATGTATCCACAACCTTTCCGACCCTAAAGCCGGAGGATAACAAGCGAGCAACAAATACGGTACAAAAATGAGCTGAGAAAGCCCTATAAACGATGTATATCGCTTACAAGGCTAAAAAGAAAGGCGCTCAAAATGAACGCCTTGATAATTGATGATGTTATATGCTAATCGTTGGTAATCGCCACTTACTTGCCGATGCAAAAGTGCTTAAAAATATTCCCCAGCACCTCATCCGTCTCAATTGTTCCGCCCACGATTTCTCCCAAGTGATAAAGACACTCACGAAGGTCTTGTGAAACCAGATCACCAGAGAGCTGCATGGCCAGCCCGTCTTGTACGCGGTGGATAGCTTCCAGCGCACGGCTTAGTGCTTCGTAGTGACGGATATTGCTCACCACTACATCGTTCTGTGAGAGGTCAGGCAGGGCGGCAAAGTCTACCAACTGCTTCTGAAGCTGAGAAAGTCCCTCTTTCTGCTTGGCCGAAAGGGAAAGCACACATACGTCCTCCGGCAAATCGGGGAGAGCCACTTTCAGGCGATCAAACTGTGCATCCTTCGAAGCCGCAGTATCCATATCTGCCGATGAAAGCAAATCCGCTTTGTTGAGCACAATCACTAGGCGCTTACCTTCGCAGCGAGGAAGAATCTTGTCGGCCAACTGACGATATTGCTCTTCGGCACAAGTCGCATCAATAACCCAAAGCACAATGTCGGCCTGATCCAGCTTCTGGAAACTTCGTTCGATGCCTAAGCTTTCGATCGTGTCGGTTGTTTCACGGATACCGGCAGTATCGATAAAGCGGAAGGTGATACCTCCCAAATTCATGGTATCTTCAATGACATCGCGAGTGGTACCGTGAATGTCACTCACGATGGCACGTTCTTCGTTCAGGAGGGCATTCAGCAGGGTGGACTTACCGGCGTTTGTTTCGCCGACGATAGCCACAGGCACTCCGTTCTTCAGGGCATTGCCCACGCTGAACGTATCTACCAAGTGATGGATAACCTGCTCAATCTGACGGGCGATGTCTTCCAGTTCTGAACGATCGGCAAACTCCAGTTCCTCGTGGTCGCTGAAGTCGAGTTCCAGTTCCATGAGGGAAGTGAGGTGGAGCAGCTTGTCGCGCAGGACAGCCAGTTCACGACTGAATCCACCACGCATCTGATTCATGGCCATGCGGTGGGTAGCGGCAGAAGTGGATGCAATGAGGTCGGCCACGGCTTCGGCCTGACTCAGGTCCATCTTGCCGTTCAGGAAGGCACGCTGGGTGTATTCACCCGGTCCGGCGGCACGGCATCCTTGGCGGATGAGAAGCTGCATCACTTGCTGAAGGATGTAGCTCGAGCCGTGGCAGGAGATTTCCGTGGAATCCTGACCAGTGTAAGAGTGGGGGGCACGGAAAAGGCTGACCAGCACTTCGTCGATGATTTCTCCTTCGGGTGTGAGGATATGGCCGAAGGTGAGGGTATAAGGTGCGCGTTCGGCTAATGGTTTGCCGGAAACGGGCTTAAAGATGCGGTCGGTGAGGGTGATGGCTTCCGGGCCCGACACGCGGATGGTGCCAATGGCTCCGCCCTGAGCGGTGGCAATGGCACAGATGGTATCTTCAGTTTGTAATATGTTCACGTGTATATGTCTTTTAAAATCCTTGCAAAGATACGGTTTTCGGGTTACATCCGGAAGCGGAGCCGGCAGATTTATGCGGGCTGGTAGAGGGTTTTCACCAACAGGTCGACTACTTTTTCGAGGTATTCACGGTCGGTTTCGTCGAATGTGGCCAACTGGTCGCTGTCGATGTCGAGCACGCCCCGCACTTCTCCTGCGGCTATCATCGGCACGACGATTTCGGAACGGGAGAGAGAACTGCAGGCAATGTGCCCGGGGAACAGGTCTACATCGGGCACGAGTTGGGTACGGGCTTCAGCCCAGGCGGTGCCGCATACGCCACGTCCTTTCTTGATGCGGTAACAGGCCACGCTGCCCTGGAACGGGCCGAGGTGGAGTTCGCCTTCGTGTACGAGGTAGAAACCTACCCAGAAGAATCCGAAGGCTTCTTTCAGGGCAGCACTGGTGTTGGCCAGTACACTGATTTCGTTTTTCTCGCCTTCAATCAAAGGGGCGAACTGTTCGAGGAACTGAGCGTATCGCTGACGCTTGTCAGTAAGGGTGGATTTAAAACTTGCTTCCATATGAGTGAGTTTTCAGATATAAAAACAGGTCCTCCTCCGAAGAAGAGAACCTGTTGATTCATAATAAGTTTATTAGATTCTTTCAAGTACGACTTTAATCAGGTCGTCAATTTTGTTCTTGTATCCGGTGTTGGCTTCCTTGGCTACGCGGTTCGCAATGACCATGCATACGGTGGTAGCTTTGTGGCCTTGCAGACGTGCCAGTCCGGCCAGTGCAGAGCTTTCCATCTCGAAGTTGGTAATGCGGTGTCCCTGATACTCGAAGCTCTCGATTTTCTCGTTCTGGTGCGGGTCGGCCAGTGGAATACGGAGTTGGCGTCCTTGCGGACCGAAGAAACCGCCACAAGCTACTGTCACACCACGTACCATGTCCGTACCGGCGATACGGTCCACCAGTTCTTCGTTGGCATGAATCACGTAGGGAGCCGGTGCACAGAGATTGCCTGTCCAGCCTAAGTGGTTAAGCAAGGCACGTTCCATGGGCAGGTCACACACCGCGTTACGTCCTTCGTAGAAGTTCAGGAGGCCGTCGAATCCTACGGAGATAGCGGAACAGATGTAGGTGCCTACAGGCGTATAAGGTTGTAAACCGCCGCAGGTACCGATACGCACAATTTCCAACTGACGGAAGGTATCGTTTTCTTCACGAGTCTGAAAATTGATGTTGGCCAGTGCGTCGAGTTCGTTCATTACGATATCTACGTTGTCGCATCCGATACCGGTAGAGGTTACCGTGATGCGTTTGCCCTGATAGGTACCGGTCACGGTACGGAACTCACGGCTTTCTACTTCGCATTCTTTGGTATCGAAATGAGAGGCTACGAGAGCTACACGTCCGGGGTCGCCTACCAGGATGACTTTATCGGCCAGGTGTTCTGGTTTCACGTGGAGGTGGAACACCGAACCATCTTCATTGATGATCAGTTCTGAAGGAGGAAAATACTTTTTCATACGCATTTGTTTTTAGTTAGCAAGTTAAGTGTTTTGTTTCTGTCTTTTTATTTACCGATAGGTTCATGTCCGGCCGGGTGTGAATCAGGGCGGGCAATGCTGCTTCGCATGTCGGTGTCGGCCTGAATATTCTTCATCCGGTAATAATCCATGATACCGAGGTTGCCAGTGCGGAAGGCTTCTGCCATGGCTTTAGGCACTTCTGCTTCTGCCTGAATTACGTTGGCACGGGCTTCTTCAGCTTTGGCTTTCATTTCCTGCTCCAGGGCAACAGCCATAGCACGACGTTCCTCAGCCTTTGCCTGAGCGATGTTCTTGTCGGCGTTGGCTTGGTCTATCTGCAAGGAAGCTCCGATGTTACGGCCTATATCGATGTCGGCAATATCAATGGAAAGGATTTCGAAGGCAGTACCGGCATCCAGTCCCTTACGCAACACAAGTTTGGAGATGGAGTCGGGGTTTTCGAGTACCGATTTGTGGTTTTCGGAAGAACCGATGGAGGAGACGATACCTTCGCCTACACGAGCCAGTACGGTGTCTTCACCGGCACCACCCACCAGTTGGCGGATGTTGGCGCGTACGGTTACACGAGCCTTGGCTATCAACTGGATACCGTCCTTGGCTACAGCGGTCACAGGAGGTGTGTCAATGACTTTCGGGTTAACCGACATCTGTACGGCCTCGAACACGTCGCGTCCGGCCAGGTCGATTCCGGTAGCCATCTGAAAAGACAGGTCGATGTTGGCCTTTGATGCCGATACCAGCGCGTGTACCACCTTTTCCACGTGTCCGCCGGCCATGTAGTGAGCTTCCAGTTCGTCGCGCGTAATGGTGCTCAGTCCGGCCTTGTGGGCTTCAATCATGGCAGGCACGATGACGTAAGGGGGCACGTTACGGATACGCATCAGGAACAGTTGGATGAGCGAAATCTTTACACCCGACACCTTGGCCGAAAGCCAGAGAAAGAAAGGCACGTAGTGAAAGAATATGACCAGAAAGATAATGACACCTCCGGCCAATATAAACGGAAGATAAGCGGGATTAATCATATAACTTAGATTTAAAAGTGAATACAAAAAGGGAGAAGGGGATTAGGCCTGCTTCACATAAACAGTAGTTTCGTTGATACGGACAATTTCTACCGGTGTTTTTTCGTCGATGAATCCGTCGGCCGATTGTACCTCGATGATGTGTCCGTTGAAGTCGGCATTACCTATCAGGGTCAGGCGGGTAACACTTATGCCTTTGTCACCGGGTTTCAGGTCCATTCCTTCAAAAGGTGAGGGACGGTAGTCGAGCGTTTTCTTCAGCGACAGACGGTCTACAGTCTTTGAGCGCATGAACCACCACGTCACGCCGATGATGCCCAACAGGGAAACTCCTAAGGTAATGAATCCACCCTCCGAACCGAGCGATGTAAAGGCGGAATAGATGGCATACAGAATGCATATCGCCGACCCGATTCCCGCTATGCTGATGCCGGGAATCAGGAAGACCTCTATGGCAAAAAGTATCAATCCGCCTACGATGAGTGCAATGATAATCAGTGTTTCCATGGTTATGTGAATATTAAGGATTCTTGAGTTTACGGATTTCCGTGTTCCGGATGTCAAGGGTCAGACGATCTATCTCCTCGCGCAATTCCTTTACCCGTTTTTCCTGGTCCAGTATGCCGGGAGTCAGCTGACCTTTTGTACTCTGATTACCAGAAGCGTACTTGGCCCGTACTCTGTCAAGTGCATCAATCATCGTCTCCAAATCCTTTTCCTTCTGCTGGAGCAACTGGAATTTCTTCCGTGCATCGGCCGACCGAAAATCGCCAAGGGTGTGATAGATGGCGTTGTCGTCCACTACGAAACGGAAATCACCTTTCTTCTGGGTTTCATTGCCTCCGTACATTACCTGTGCCAGTTGCTGTTTGGCGATACGTACCTTATCGGCATCGTTCCAGGTGTGGCGGATACCGTTCAACATGGCTACGTTGGTCAGCAAAGCAGGGTCGGTCGTATCATAGTCGTACACCCGTTTGGAATTGTTGGGGGCAAATACGTACACGCAGACTTTTCCTTCCGGCTGATAGCGGTCGGAAGCAAACCAGCCTAAGTCGTTGAAGTCGTCGATGGCATACATATAATCGTTGAAAGGAGAGTTGAACGGGAATCCCATGTTATCAGGTTTCAGGTAGCTTCCATCCTCTGCATCATAGCGGGTGATGAAAATATCGTATCCGCCTAAGCTAGCTTCACCTTTGGCTGCAAAATACAAGGTAATACCATCGGAGTTCATGAACGGATAGTTCAGGTCGCTGCCCAGGTCTTCCAGTCCTTTAACCTTTTCAGGAACGCTCCAGTCGCCACCTAATGTAGCACTGGTGTACAGCACTTTCTGGTTGGTTCCCGGCAAACGGTGAGAGAGGATTTTCTTATCCTTCATTCCATTGGTAAACTCCGTACAATCGCTTTCTCCTGTCAGACCGATTTTTCCGGATTCTTCGTGGATTTTATAAGCTTCAAGGAAATTCGCTTTATCAACTACGAAACTGTCGATAACAGCCAAATTCTCTACACCTCTTATCATGCGGGAGCCCATGCGGTAATGCTCCATCAAGCCTTCCACCTCAGAAACGTCACGTTTCTTTCTTTCCAGCCAGTAGATATGTTCATCCAGATTTTCAATGGCTTCGTCGAAACGGTAGAGGTCAGCATACGCTTTACTCAGGTAAAGATAACCGTTGATTACTTTACGTTCGGCACTCTTTTCTAGATAAGGAAGTGATTCCTGCAGTTCGCCTGTCTCGTAACAGCATGCGCCGTACCAAAAATTGTAATTGGCATTCGAAGGAGATTGTTTCACCAGGCGCTTGAACACGGGTTTGGCCTTATCGAATTCTTTATTATTAAACCATTTCTGTGCCTGACCTAAGCTTTGGGCAGAAGTTCCTCCTGCGCAACAAATAGCCAGCAGAGGAAGCAAATATCTTTTTTTCATCGTTTCTGTGTCTAAAAGTTTCTCAAATGTAGGAATATTCTTGGAATTATGCCATTTTCTGTTCCGCTATTTTTTATTCAGGCAGAACTTTTGTGTGTTTATTTTTGCGAATGTAGTAAATAATGTGCTATTGTCAAAGCGTACGCTCCGGCTGACTTGATAAAAATCTGTAACGAGGACCTGTGGTTCGGGTGTTTTTTCGTAAATTCGTCGCCGTTTTAACAACATACGATATGGGAAAAATGACGGAAGAGGACCGCCTGATGCGCCGCATCAACCAGCGGTTTATGAAAGGAGTGATGAATTACAAGCTGATAGAGGAGGGCGACCGTATTCTGGTGGGCCTTTCGGGAGGAAAGGATTCGCTGGCCTTGCTGGAGTTGCTGGCCCAGCGTTCGCGCATCTACAAGCCAAATTTTTCAGTGGTGGCGGCGCACGTGGTGATGAAGAACATTGCTTATGAATCCGACCAGACTTACTTGCGCGAATATGCCGAAAGTTTGGGAGTGCCCTACGTATGTTATGAAACGGAGTTCGACCCGTCGACCGATACGCGAAAGTCGCCGTGCTTTCTTTGCTCATGGAACCGTCGGAAGGCCCTTTTCACTGTAGCCAAAGAGCAGGGATGCAACAAAATCGCCTTGGGACATCACATGGACGACATACTGGAAACCCTGCTGATGAACATGACCTTTCAGGGAGCATTCAGCACCATGCCGCCGCGCCTGGTGATGCGTAAGTTTGACATGACCATTATCCGTCCCATGTGTCTGGTACACGAAACCGACCTGAAGGAGATGGCCGTTCTCCGTGGTTTCCGCAAGCAGGTGAAGAACTGCCCGTACGAGAAAGATTCTCACCGTTCGGATATGAAAGAGGTACTGGCACGTCTGGAAGCCATGAATCCGGAGGCTCGCTATAGCCTGTGGGGAAGTATGAACAACATCCAGCATGATATGCTTCCAGTAGAAGAGGACGACCCACTCAAATAAATGTCAGTCGGCAGAATGAAGAATCACCTGTTTGCCGGACATGGTGACTTTTCCTTCGGCAATCAGTTCAGACAAGGCACGAGCCAGTGACGGACGTGCCACTCCTAAAATAAAGGCTACTTCCTGCTGGTTGTGGATGCCTCCGTGCATCTTCAGGTAGTTCAACAGGCGTGATTTCAAACTTTGCAAGGCAAACTCATTCAGTTTTCGGCTCAGAAACAGACTCCGATCGGATATCGTGGCAATGAAATTCCGCATCACAGCCGGCTGGGCATGCATGAACTCCTCAAAACGTGTCCGGTCCATGACAAGTACCTCACAAAGTTCCGTGGCTTCCACATTCACCGGAAAGCGATTCTCTGAAGCATAGATAAAAGCCGGTGCTAAAATATCGGGTGCCTTAATCCAGTCGATGGTAAGTTGCTTACCCTCGGCATTCTCCATTTGTGTCCTCACGTGCCCCTTTATCAGAATAAACAAGGAGCGGCACACGTCACCCTGGCGGGCAATGAATTCTCCTTCCTTATATGTGCGCAGACTGTTCGGGGCTTCACGGAGCAACTGATAAAGTGCCTCCGGGTCACAGCCTTCAAACAGGCTCATTCGGTTCAAAATTTCGGTATGCATCTTTCTTTTAACTTTTCTTTGGGTTGTATGTCACATAGGTGACAGAAATCCCGTGCAGGATTCCTCATCTTTGCGCAAACTTAATGAAAAATCAATAATAACCCAAGAAAGAATATGGAAGGAAATATGTTTTGTTACCAGTGTCAGGAAGCGGCTAAAGGCACTGGGTGTGTGTTGCGAGGAGTGTGTGGAAAGAAAGATACCACCGCACGCTACATGGATTTGTTGCTCTTTGTGGTGCGCGGCGTATCGGTGGCTGCCGATGCCTTGCGCACGAAGGGATACGAAGTGGAAACCGGTACGAATGAGTTTGTCACCGACGCACTTTTCTCTACAATTACCAATGCCAATTTTGACGATGAAAGTATCCTGGCTCGTGTGAGAAAGGGACTGGAACTGCGCGATTGTTTGAAGGCACGTGCCGTGAAAGCAGGTATCGTGCTACCGGAAGCGGATGAACTGACATGGAACGGTAAGGAGGAAGAATACCTATCCAAGTCGGCTTCCGTAGGAGTGTTGAGAGAACCGAATGAGGACCTTCGCTCGTTGAAAGAGCTGTTGATGTACGGACTGAAGGGAATGGCGGCTTACCACGAACATGCCATGCGCCTGGGATTTGCCGACGAGGCCATTCATGCTTTTATGCAATCGGCTTTGGCGCGTATTACCACACAGACAATGGGAGCAGACGAATTGGTGGCTTTGGTACTCGAAGCCGGACAGTACGGAGTGCAGGTAATGGCCTTGCTGGACCGTGCCAATACTACCCGTTACGGTCATCCGGAACTGACGAAGGTAAACATCGGAGTAGGGAAGAATCCGGGTATCCTGATCAGCGGACACGACTTGCACGACCTGGAGGAGCTTTTGCGCCAGACTGAAGGTACGGGAGTTGACGTGTATACGCATAGCGAAATGCTTCCGGGACATTATTATCCGGCTTTCAAGAAATACAAGCATTTTGTAGGGAACTATGGAAATGCTTGGTGGAAGCAGCGCGAAGAGTTTACGGCATTCAACGGCCCGATTGTATTTACCACCAACTGTATCGTGCCGCCGCTGGAAAATGCGACTTATAAGGAGCGGATGTTTACGGCTAATTCGACGGGGTATCCCGGATGCAAGCATATTGCCACGGATGCCGACGGACACAAGGATTTTTCAGAGGTCATCGCACTGGCCAAACAATGCCAGCCGCCCGTAGAGCTGGAGCAGGGAGAGATTATCGGCGGATTTGCCCATAATCAGGTGATGCAGCTGGCTGATAAGGTAGTAGAAGCTGTGAAGAGCGGTGCCATCCGCAAGTTTGTGGTCATGGCCGGATGCGACGGACGCATGAAGAGCCGCGACTACTATGCTGACTTTGCTCAGGCACTTCCGAAAGATACGGTCATCCTTACGGCTGGTTGCGCGAAGTACCGTTACAACAAGCTTCCGTTAGGCGATATTCAAGGAATTCCCCGTGTGCTCGATGCCGGACAATGTAACGACAGCTACTCACTGGCCGTCATTGCCCTGAAGCTGAAGGAAGTCTTCCAGTTGAACGACATCAACGAACTCCCCATTGTGTACAACATTGCCTGGTACGAACAGAAGGCGGTCATCGTCCTGTTGGCCCTGTTGAGCCTGGGCGTAAAACATATTCACCTGGGACCTACCTTACCGGCTTTCCTCTCGCCAAACGTAGCCAAAGTACTGGTAGAACAGTTCGGCATCGGAGGCATTACTACCCCCGAAGCGGACATGAAACTGTTCGGTATCTGCTGACGGCTTAATACGATTTCTCGTTAGCCAGGTTCCAAGCGTTGAGGAAAGAAGCCTTGGTAATTTCCACCACCTTCTCCCAGTTCAGCTTGTCGGCATGGTCAGAAGGCTGGTGGTAATCCGGATGTCCGTCAGTGTGATACCAGATGATAGGAATGTCGTGTACAGCAAACGAAGCATTGTCGCTTCCTCCCACCGGACGGTCCCACGGGCGGTAATCCGGTTGCAGTTTCAACCCGTAACGTGCAATGTCATCCTTGAGCCACTGGCCCAATGCCGGATGTGCCTCCGTATAGAAATACACTACGTGCTCGGGTTGTTCCGGCCGATTGTTCCGGCCAATCATATCGAAATTCAGATACCCTTTGATATCCTTTACAAAATCGCAGTGCTGCATGAAGTACTTAGAGCCTAAAAGTCCTTTCTCTTCTCCATCCCAAAATGCGATGATAACGTTGCGCAGGGGCTTTTTGCCACTGGCCTGAAAAGCACGGGCAATCTGCATCACGGCCGATACACCCGACGCATTGTCGTCGGCTCCGTTGTAGATTTTATCACCCGCCAGTGTTTCATCAATACCCAGATGATCGAAATGCGCGCCTACCACCACGTACTCATTGGTCCGTTCTCCTGGAATCATGCCTAATACATTGGCCATGCGGAGCGATCGGTGCGTGCCCTGCTTCAACTGGGCAATGGAATCGGGATGTACCTGCCAACGGCCTTTCTGCTGTCGTTCCTTGGCACAGGCTTCGAAAGGCTGGTAATATGAATCATCATACAGAGGAGCAATGCCGGCTTCCTGAAGACAGGAAACCAGGTAGCGGGCTGCCACGCGCGAACCAATCATGCCGGCTTCACGTCCTTGCAGCGCGTCATCGACCAGAAAGCCTACAATGGCCTCGGCAGAAGGGCGGTTGATACTCTTCAGACCTTTTTCTACGGCGGTCTGTGCCTGAAGGAAAGATGTACCGCATGAGCCTATCGCCCACACCAGTAGGAGAGAAGTGATTGTCTTTTTCATAATGAGAGCAAAAATAGGCAGAACTTATGAATTTCACAAACTTATCCTAAAAATTGAGATTGATTCCAGTCATCACAGTGGCACGCGGCATGGGATACCCGGCATTGATTTCATATTTCTGTGCCAACAGATTTTCACCACGGGCCCAGATGTCCAGCCAGCGGTTCACACGGAAGGTGGCACGCAGGTTCCAAAGCACGAAATCTTCGGTCACCACGGGGTCCGTCTGCGTATAAAGTCCGGCAATGTATTGCAGACCCGTAGACACGTCCCACCGTCCTTGTGAGAAACTGGCTCCGGCGTAAAGTTTATGTTCCGGAGCGGCGATGACCGGGTTCTTCATGTGAAGATAGCTGTAATTTCCGTCTACCGACCAGTGGCGGTCGATACGGTAGGCAGCCTGTACTTCTACACCCGCATTCTCTATCTCTCCGGAGTTCTGGTTCAGCATACCGCTTCCGTGAGGATTCGGCAACGTCTGGATAAGGTTCTTTCCGTCAATAAAGAACAGATTGACACCATACTGCAGCCTGCCATTCATCAGTTGCTGTGAGAAGGCCAGTTCATAGTTCCACATAGATTCCGGTTGCAGGTCAGGGTTTTGTGGCGGAAACATATACATTTCCCGAAGGATAGGGTAGCGGAAACCTTTTGAGGCTGATGCCTTCAGTTCTATAGCCTGTGGCAAATGGAAAGCCAAACCGACCTGTGGCACCCATTCCGTTCCCACACGCGAATGATGGTCTACCCGAAGTCCGGCATTGAACGTCAACCACGAACGGATGTCCTGACGCAAGTCCACGTATCCGGCCAGTTCATCTTCCTGCTTATCCACCAGGTCGGCAGATGTACCCGCATTTTCTCCACTCACATACTCATTCCACGCATGTCCTCCGTAGCGGAACCAGTCGAAGCCAAAGGTAATGCGGTTTCCCTTGAAGAATTGGGTGCTTTGATAGAGCGAAACACCCATCATGTGGTCACGGGAGTTGAAGCGGGCATCTTGCGGCCCCTCTCCGGCAAAAGGAGTGTATCCGTCGTTAATCCAGTGGTTCCCCCAGTTATAGAAGAAGCTCCATGCGCCGGAAGTCTTTTCGTAGTGGTTTTCCATGGCAAAAGAGGTTACCCCGCGCGTAATGCGCTGGTCGCCGTCGAGCAGTGGAGCCGTCACCGGACCGGGATAGGAGGCATTGAAATGTGTCACGTTTACATCTCCACGCAGGTTCCAGTGTTTGGCCACTTCATATCCCAATTTGGCATATCCGCCGTATTGCTCAAATCCCATATCAGCCCTATGCCCGTCGGTACGATTGTATGAACCCGATACCACACTCGAAAACCGTCCCTTGCGGACACGGTTGGTCAGTTCCGTTTCCAGTGTGTTATACGAACCATAACCTGCATGAAGGTGTGTATCTACCCCGTCTTCCTGCATCTTCCGTGTCACAATGTTGATGACACCTCCCATGGCATTCGAACCGTATAGTACCGAAGCTGGTCCTCTCAACACCTCTACGCGCTCGGCCAGAAACGACTGGTAGGCATCGGCTATCGGATGACCGAAAATCCCTGCATATTGTGGATGACCATCAATCATGACCATCAACCTAGCCGTACCTCCACTCAGTCCACGCAGAGAAATGCCGCCCGCCGCTCCGGTAGATACGCCGTAGCCCATGATGCCTCGCGAAGTAACAAAGAGACCGGGCACCTGCTCGGTGAGCACGGGCAGCAAAGACGGTTGCAGGGCACTTTCTATCTGGGCGCGCCCTACGACCGACACGGTCTGTGAAAGATGCCGCACATCCGTTTCATGGCGTGCTCCGGTCACTACCACCTCGTCTATCTGGTGAATCTTGCTTGTCAATGAAAGTGTATCTCGTTGTGGCTTCTGGGCCATTCCTGCATGGCAGGCCAGGCCGAGCAGTAAAACAGGTATCGTTCGTTTTTTCATTCAAGTCGTCAATTAAATGTATGCACGTAAAAGGATGCAAAAATAAAAAATCCTATTAAAAACAAATTGCTCAGAGCCAATATAATTGCCCCTGAGCAAAACCTTATTCTAATTCTTTTTATTAAGTTTTTTATTCTACTGGCGAGAGGGTTACGGTAACTTCTCCTTTGCCACCCAGCAAATCCAGCATCTCATTGCGGCTGGACACGCCATCCACCTTTCCCAAGCGGGTAAAGTTCCATGAATTCGTATCGTAATAAATAACAAACGAATTGCCCTGATACAGAATCAGGTCGCCGGGAGCTGTGGTTGTCTGCCGGTCATTTCTTGGCAAGGAAAAGCCTAAAGAACCCACCTTTTCCATATCTCCGTAATCATCCATACGGATGTCTACACTTCCTTGCGCCAATTGTTTCATCAGCGCCTCTGTAGATGAATTCTTAACTAATGTAGCTGTAAAAGAGCGACCGTTTACGGTCAGTTTAAGTGTATTATTTTCCATAGGAGTATCTTCATTTTCATCGTTTTCAGGATGTTCATTGGTTTCACTGTCTCCGGCATTCCCCGACTGTCCGGGGGTGTTCGTTTCAGGTACAGACGGGGCATCGTCCGAAGGATTGCAGGCAAACAGGGTTATGTCGGCAAAAAGCAGAAGCGGGAATAACAAAATTCTCTTCATAAATAAAAATGTAGGTGACAGAAAAGGGAAGAGTGGAAGGTCATCGGCCCCGACAAAGCCGAAAAGCCGATGACGCTGGATAGATTATTGCAGTTTACTATATTCTTCGTCTGAAACAGGTTCCAGCCATTCGTTCGAAGTGTTTTCTCCTTCTACTTCGAATGCCAGGTGTGCAAACCAACTGTCGGCTGCTGCCCCGTGCCAGTGTTTCACGCCGGCAGGAATATGAATCACCGTGCCCGGCAGAATCTGTACGGCAGGTTTGCCTTCTTCCTGATACCAGCCACGGCCAGCCACTCCGATAAGCATCTGTCCGCCGCCTTTAGTCGCCCGGTGAATATGCCAGTTGTTGCGGCATCCCGGTTCAAAGGTTACATTGAACACCGGCACCTGTTCTTTTGAAATCGGAGCCAGATAACTCTGACCGATAAAATATTGTGCAAATGCTGTATTCGGTTCTCCGATTGGGAAAATCATTTCGCGCTGGAAAGCTGCCTTTGCCTCTTCTCCGGTTACATCTTCCGCCCAAACTTCCTTAGCCTGACGGAAAGCGGCCCATGCTTTCGGCCATCCGGCATAAAAGGCAATGTGCGTAATGATTTCCGAGATTTCCGTACGGGTGATGCCGTTCTGCTTGGCAGTCTGCAAGTGATAAGTCAGCGAGCTGTCGGTAATCCCCTGACTGATAAGTGAAGTGATGGTAACCAGACTCCGGTCGCGCAGACCGAGTTTGTCGGTACGGCTCCACACCTCACCGAAAAGTACATCATCATTAAGTTCCGCGAATTTAGGAGCAAAATCTCCCAGCTGGTCGCGTCCAGCCGTCTGTTTAATCGTTTCCTGTGCCATAATAGTTGTACTGTTTATTACCCATGCGGCAAGCGCAAGGACCATTTGTATTTTCATAATGGTATGAGTTATTGGTTTGTCTTCTTTTTCAATGGCAAAGTTAACCGATTAATATGGGGAGAATGTATACCATTTACAGATGTTTATACCCGAATTGTGGAAAGTGTTTTCAGGTATTGCATATTTGTCTTTTTGATTATGTAACAAAATCAAAAAATGTATTATATTCGCAATATAGAAACAGCCGTTTCGGAAATGGCTGTTTCGGAAATGATAGTTTCTAAAGATAAAAAACTATGCAATATGAGATTTTTTGATAGAACAAAAGAGATAGCGGCCTTACAAGAAATAAAGGCAATGTCTGAGCATAGTGCGCAGTTTACCGTGGTTACCGGCAGACGACGTATTGGTAAAACTTCACTTATATGGAAAGCATATGAAAATGAGACTTTCCTTTATTTCTTTGTAGCCAGAAAAGCAGAAGCAGAGTTATGCGAGTCTTATCAACTGGAAATAGAACAGAAACTGGGCATTCAAACATTGGGCAGGGTAGATAGTTTCGCACAATTATTTGAATTTATTCTGAAGCTTTCCGTAGAAAGACCTGTTACTCTTTTCATTGATGAATTTCAGGAATTCTTCCGTGTGAATAAATCCATATACAGTGATATGCAACGAATATGGGATATGCATCAGAATACAGCACATATTAATCTGATAGTTTGTGGTTCCATTTATTCTATGATGACAAAAATCTTTAAAGACAAAAAAGAGCCATTATACAATCGTCAGACCCGATTTATGAATATTCGTGCCTTTGCTCCTTCTGTATTGAAAGAAATTCTGGCAGAATACAATCCACGATATACTGCTGAAGACCTCCTTGCGCTGTATTCTTTTACAGGTGGAGTGGCAAAGTATGTTCAGCTACTTATCGATGCTGGAGCTACCACAAAAAAACTAATGCTCCATCAAATAGTAAAAGCCGATTCTGTCTTTCTTACAGAGGGTAAAGCCATTCTGATTGAAGAATTTGGAAAGGACTACGGAATTTATTTTTCCATTCTTTCAGCTATAGCACGTGGAAAAACCAGCCGTTCGGAAATAGAGAATAATATAGGTAAAGCGATTGGGGGGTATCTAACAAAACTGGAAGCCGATTATGAGATAATAACCAAAAAACAACCGTTGTTTGCAAAGAGTTCCACAAAGAACGTTCGTTACTCAATCAGTGATAATTTCTATACATTTTGGTTCCGTTTCATTTATAAATACAATTATATACTTGAAATTGAAGGTTATGATAAGGTTATAAAAATCATTGAACGCGATTATGAAACTTATACCGGCCTAATGTTAGAACGCTATTTCAAGCAAGTTCTGATAGCCGAGCAGGAATATACACGTATCGGAGGCTGGTGGGACCGAAAAGGGGAGAATGAAATTGATATGATTGCTGAAAATGAGCTTGACGATAAAGCTGTCTTTTTTGAGGTAAAGCGTAAAGCCGAAAATATTGATTTGGATGTATTGAAGGCAAAATCTCAGGCCTTTCTCAAAAGCACAGGAGAATTTAAGGATTATGATATTGCTTATAAAGGTTTATCTATGGCAGATATGTAGCATTAAATGAAAAGCATTGTATGTTTCGGTAACGGAGCGTATACTTCTTTAAAAAGAACCCGTCATGAAGTAAAATTCTTCGATGACGGGCAAATTACTATTTCCTGATTTTATACCGAAATGTACATTATCATTTATTAAATGGGCATAAATCAATTGTCAGTTCTTTGAGCTGTTCATCCGAAAGATGCATATTTCTCAAAAGGCTCAACAGTTCTTCCTGGCGTGGCTGCCCCAGTGTCATGCGATACAAGGCAAGCACCTTGATAAGACGTTCGTATTTATATCGGTCACGACTGAGTGGATAAAGCGGAACAATACGTTCTATGTATTCCAATTTTGCCCGTTGTTCTTCTGTCAGTTCTGCCACAGGAAGACACCAATAAGGAACAATGTCCGAATGCATACCTTTCAAATTTGAATAGGCCATAGAGAACAGTTCATCCCAAGTATGATAAGTTTCACTTCCATACAATTTTACCACATTTCTACGAATGGCTAGACACTTAAAACGGTTGATACGGCCCTCTCGTTGCTCCAAATCCACAGGATTGGAAGGTAGATTCCAGTGAACAATTTTTCTGGCATACCAATGAAAATCAAGACCTTCCTGACCGATAGAGGTTGTGGAAAGTAGGAACGGACGGAAAGGAGAGTTGAACGCCTTACGGATATTGGTGGTATGTGCGACGGATTTGTCTGTAACCGTTTTATCAATGAACGGAATAGCAAAGTGACAACGCATCAGTTGTTTTTTCTCTTCTTTACCCAAAGAATCAGTGGTGTCTATGCCGAGATTACTTGTGTCGATAATCGCATCTGTGACTATTTGCCCCAACTTTTTATCCTCTGTTTGTGCCATGTGTAGATATTCATCGAGTACAGCTTGTAGGTTACCTATCACACAGTAATCAAGAACTGATTCGTAATAATCATCATCGTTCTTTTTGTTATACATCAGGTCTATCACAGCTGCACTTTCAGGTTTGTTGAATACTGAGACGATTGCTTTAGCCACCATTTGGGCATCTTCTTCATTGCCGGATTGCCGATAAGCACATACAGCCGGTGAAGCGATGGCAATATCTGTCATCACATCCAATGCATTTGAAGGTACATACAAGCCTGTCAAATTTTCCACTGGTTCTCCATCCAGTATTTTCATGAGTGTAAGAAGATGGTTGATATTCTTTTCCTTTTTTCTTGGTATTGTACGTATGAGTATATTTTCTTCAAATTTGCTTTGAATATGCTGCTTAATGATTTTGCGGATTGCAGAAAGTTTTTCTCCATAAAATATAGAAGCAGAGAAAAGTCCAGCCAAAGTTTTGCAAGGATACTCCAACAGACCTTCTGCGTTCAAACGTCCCTCACCATAACGGTTCTTCTTTTGAGATATGTAACGTATCTCTGGCTTTACCTTTTTCAATTCCCCAAAAGTATATAACTCCGAATAATATGACATCATGATGGAAATCATTCTCGGTACCATTTCCCATGAAGAGAATAGGATAATCTTGGAGAAGTTGCGAGCTTCGTTACTCTCAAATACACCTCCGGCTTTATAGTATGGATTGGAGGCAGGAACCCAAAGCAACAGTTGCGTCTTCTTTTCATGACGTGTGCCAAATACGAGGTCGTGGAGATACTTTAATTTTCCATTAGCAGCAGGAATGGGACGATAATTATTGATGGCATACTTCGATAGAAGCAATGCGTCCATTTTTCCATATCTTTTTACGTCTGAGTGTGGCAATGCCAAAGCAATTTGTTTCTTCAGTTCGTACTTATCCATAAAGGACAACAAATAGGGTGAAGATTTGACGTATTCCATGGGGAGATTACCCATGCGCACTCTCGTATTTTCTTGATTTAGACAATCCATCAGATACTGCCCCTCTGCAAAAGAAAGGATATCTTCCGGCACGACCTGCACGTCACATACACGGGAATCATCTATAATGCCACTGTTGAATCGTTCCGTGCGGCACATTACCCCATACAGTGCTTCTTCTGCTTCATTCTTGGCAGTCACAAGCGGTGTTAAATCAACCACATTGCTACGTTTGAGTGCAGCAGAATAGGTATGCCATACCAACTTGAACCGGTCCATTTTATCTTTTGTGGCATATAGAAAATCTATTACTTTCATAAAGTCCTGATAGTGCTCGTCATTCCCATTTGTATTTAACTCTTCAAGGGTGGAATAAGGTTTGTAGGGCGTAGCGGAAAGCAACAGTATCTTCGTATTGGAACGCTCGTTGTCAAAGAATTTGTTGGCCAGCATGGATTGCTCGTCATCGCCTTGTTCGAGCAACGAATTGAAGCGTTGAAACTCATCCATGATAACCAGGTCAGGATCGAGCATGTCAATACTGATTTCTGCGAAAATACGACGTAACTTATTGATGATGTCTGCCCTCTGACGATTATCACAAACATTTTGTGCGTACTCAATCAATTGATTTATAATAGTATCCGACAATCTCATCTGTAACTTACTATGCATCTCACAAAGATAATCATCTCCGCATCCTTTGATTTTTTCGTTATAAATGTTCGTAAGCTCCTGCCAGTTTTTTACATTACAGCTAAGAAAATTACTGATAACTTCCTTATAATCTTTGAATTGATCCAGTCCGCATAAAATATTATACATCAAGGCACGTTCATTGGCCGTTCCTTGTGCACTGTAAAAACGGAAGGAAGTGGAAGGAGTCAGCGGAATGATTGATTCAGGCATTTCTCCCTGTTCATGCTGTTCTGCAATCCGTTTCTCAGCCAATTTGATATAGAGATGCTGCATTGACAGACGGCTCTCGCTGATGCTCATCCGATTTTCAACCCCTAATTTCTCAATGTTCTGGTCGGCTATGTTGGCATTCGAACAGATATAAACCACCTTAAAGAAGTCATCTTTCTCCTGCTTGTGCCATTCACGAACCAGGTTGATGACTTGTTTGGCCACGAACGTCTTGCCTAATCCCACTTCGTCGGCCAGCAATACCCTTCGATGACCTAAATTTTTATAGATATGCAGAATGCGATCTGCCGTAGCACGCTGAAAATCCTTTACTTCCTGACTCATAAACGTTTTATTTGTTTAATAACGTTTTCAAATGTGTTGTACATCTCCATGAAATGGTCTGGGATGACTGTCTCGTCTGCTTTCTCTACGATTCGCCGGATAGAAGCGATGCGGTCAGGGTCTTTATAGGCCATTTTCACCATGTCTTCATAAAGTGAGGTACTAATTTGCTGTTCCAAAGAGGATACCTTGTCATTGGCCAGCTCCTTTTCCAGTTGTTGGCTTTCCAATATATACTGTTCCACCTCATCAGTTAGCATGAATGCCAGATAGTTGATAAACTTTCCTTTCGTATTGATAAAGGAACGGAATATCGCTTTGTCTCGTTCATCGGTTGGTATTCCCTCCGTCTGTATTTTTATCAGACGGCGCAAGTCTCCAATCCGTATCGTGTAAAACTCTGTCAATGAATCCAGTGGCATATCTTTAAATGTCAGTCCGTCAGCCAATACTTGTTCCTTGCCGTCACATCCTAAAGGATAAAGAAAAACAGGCTCTGAAGGCATTCTGTTAGTCTGGCATTGTATGGTGATGGTATAGTTTCCGTCATTAGATGTAACTTGTGCCTGCTGAATGGCCGAAATTGCACGACACAACATCAATTCGTTAGTGACATCCTCTTTTTCAGAGTCTTCCTCTGGTACCGAAAGAACCTGCTCGAACATACATTCCTTGCTGTCGTTTATCAGTTCACTCCGGTATTTTTCATACGAAGATTTATAGGGAGCAAACTTCAGATGCAGTAAAAACTCCACATTCCGTCCGAATCCATTCATGGTGGCGTTGGTAGAACCGAGATAAAGATGGTTATAGCTGAGATTGCCTTCGTACCGGCGTATGAAATACACTTTCTCGTGTAAATCGACAGCTACATCTTTTTCCACCTTATCGGTCAATACTTCCTTGGGAGTGTAAACACCGTCATTAAACAAGTTTATTACCTCTTGTATAACTGAAGCATGTCGTGTGATGAGTGTCTTTTTAGCACTAGGATTGCAACTGACCATCTGATTCAAAATATTCTTGTCAACGAAGGGGGAGATAACCAGCATTTCTGCCGCATGATTCAGCATACTTTGTTCAAAGCACTTTGTATATCCGTCATATCCAGGTATCCCCATAGGAAAAAACTCGTAATCCTCAAAAGGAGAATCGGTAAGGTCAAATCGTTCAATGTAGTCAATGTCCTTACAGAGTGAACGCATATTTTTACGGATAGTACGGTTGTCGGCTTTTGCGATTAGCCATGTGAGGAAGTCCACAAGCGGTGCATGTTTGACTTGCGCTTCTCTTGTGGCCGGTTTGGTGCCGATTTTACCGACAAGTTCACATACTACGTCCAAGTCATTGGAATCGGTAAGGTTCCTGGAAAGGACAATCAGTTTGATCTGCTGAGCACCGGTGTCCGGGTTCGTTTCTTTTATAATCCATACCTTGGGATGGAAATTTATGAAACCGCCCCCCTTTGCTTGCAGTGTTACTTGTACAACGCTCTGCTCCAATAGTGAATACACTTTGGAGTTAGCTTGCGGTACTGCCATACATCCGGCATTGCAGAAAACGGCAAACTTACCAGCTGATTTATTGATAGTCTCCAATATTAGGTGAGGAGAGCGCATGGTTGTTTCTGTCAGGTCGGTCATTGTGCCCAACATAAAGGGCACTGATAACAAGGAAGGCATGTCCAGACTATAGGTAGTACAAACCGCATAATCAATTACAAAGCCATCGCTTTGCAACACATCCGTATAGATAATATCATTCCATAATACATCAGCCATTGATAGCCTCCTTTCTTAATTCCTCGGTAAAGGTTTTTACCGTTTCCCATCGGTAGGTGAGTTTATAGTAGTGTATGCGATTCCTTTTATTATAAATATATGCTGGATTTCCAATTTTTCTTCGATTCCCTTTTACTCTTCGTTCCCGGTTGATAATCAACTGATCCAAACCACCATCTTCTTCAATGTCATTGGCTGCAATGCGTTCCGCAACTTCTTTGCAGAACCATTTCCCACTGTTCTCTCGTATGCTTACAGCATTCAGCACTTTGTCTATGTTCGTACCACTATTTCGGTATTCTTCAAGTTTTTCTTGAAATTCGATTCGCATTTCTTCATCCTGGTATTGCGAATAGATATAGTTATAGCGGATGTGCACCATATATATGAAATCAGCGAAACGTCGGGCCAAATCTTGCAATTCTCCAATCTCCTGTGGCAAATGACGGAAGGGAATCTGTTCAAAACTATCGGCTATTGCAAAGTCAGGATTATCCACGATGTAACGTAATAAGGTACCTTGACATGCTTCTGCGTTCAGAATGTGATCCACAATAAAGTCTTTATCCTCTACGGTCAGATCTAATGTACATTTCTGAGTAAAATCATAATCTACATTAGGAAAAGAGCAGAACTGGAACAAGCCTGACATCTCATCCGCATCGTCATTTGTATCTTCATTATCCGTCTTGGTCACTTTAGGGGCATTGTGCAATGCCTTTGAAGTTGAGTAGATTAGTTCATATAACTGTGGACTACGTAAGATTCCAAAAGTCTGTAATCCGGAATTGTAGATGTATGCCGGATCATATTTTACATAATTGTTTCCACTTTTACCAATTATCTCACTTCCTGTGATACCTCGTTTGTCCGCACTGCCATCGTATAGATTTTTTGTCATGATCCGTTCCAGACGGATAATTTCCGCTTTCACCTCCGATAAACGGTTATATCGTTTTTCTGTAGCCTTACGATAGAGTTGCGGCATAAGCGAGAAATATTTCATGTGCTTTTGCAGGGTAGATATCCCGGGAAACATACGGTCTGCGAAAGCATCACGGATACGGCCAATGCCAAGTTCGTCGAGAGCTACAGATTCCGAAGTCATTTTCAATACTTGCATGACCCGGGTTTGTTCCTCTCGGTTGTTGTGTATATATCCTAATTTCATAAAGTCTTATTTGATTTGCTAAATCTCCATCTTCATAATCAGAATCTGAACTGTACGCCACAGTGTGACTTGACACGATAACCTACACTGATTATCATGTCAAGGTTATAATATGCCACCTGATATTTTTTATTGTCAGCGGCAGTTGTTGCAAAAAATGCAACAACTGAATCCGGATTCAATTCTCCATCCTCGAATACATTCTTTATATGTCTTGAAATAGTCGAATTGTTTCTCTGAAACAATTCTGCCATTTGGTCGGTAGTAAGCCACACTGTATCATTGCATAGCGTTACTTCTATTCTTGATTTGCCATCCTCTGTCTGATAGAGAATTATATTTCCATTGTTAGGCTGCTCATTCATGGTTGATTTCCTTTTTTACGGATACACCTGTCACATTATTTGTAGAACAACTATCAAATAAGATTGAATATTTTATTTTTCCCAATGTTCAATCTTATTCCACAAAATGTTCAATCCACTGAACAAAAATGTTCAATCAATTTCAAAGATACAAAAATATTACTCTGCACAAGAAAAAACTCTTCTAAACAACCATTTACTCGCTTTCTACTATCGTTGGTTAGGTTGCGCCTCCGCATAGTCAAAATCAGAAAACTATGTTTTCTATTTGCCGCTGCACCCGGCTTACACTATCTTTGCACCATGAATTACCTGGAAGTGTTTGGAACCCTCGTAGGGTTAGTCTATTTATGGCTGGAGTACCGTGCCAGCATTTACCTGTGGCTGGCCTGTATCGTGATGCCCGCCGTCTATCTAGTGGTGTATTATCAGGCCGGGCTGTATGCCGATTTTGGAATCAACGTGTATTACCTGCTGGCTTCAGTATGTGGCTGGATAGCCTGGAGCAGAGGAAGGAAAAAGAAGAACATACAGCAGACTGAAGAAGAAACACCCATTACACGCATGCCGCGCAAGGTATATTTCCCCTTGACAGCTGTGTTTATTCTGTGCTGGGTGGTTATTGCCTGGATATTGATTACATGGACAGACAGCAGTGTGCCCTGGACGGACAGTTTCACTACGGCACTGAGCATCATAGCCATGTGGATGCTGGCCCGCAAATATGTAGAACAGTGGGGAGCCTGGATGATTGTGGACTGGGTGTGCTGCGGACTGTACATCTACAAGGGGCTGTATTTCACTTCGGCACTGTACGGGCTTTATGCGATAGTGGCCTTTTTCGGATGGAGAAAATGGCTGAGCCTGATGACGGAACAGGTATGTGACCAAACTAATAAAGAGTAAAAACAATGAATGACATAAAGAATGAAAATGAGCGACTGACTTTACCGTTTGTTCCTGAAGCGGTGATAGTAGGAAACGGAGACTTCCCTTCACATCCGTTCCCATTGGCTGTGCTCGATCAGGCACCTTGCGTGGTGTGTTGCGACGGGGCAGCGAATGCGCTGGCCGACAGCGGACGTGTGCCCGACTGGATTGTGGGCGACGGTGATTCACTTTCGGAGGAGAACCGGATCCGTTTTCACGACCGGATTCATCACATCTCGGATCAGGAAACCAACGACCAGACCAAGGCGGTGATGTTCCTGCTTTCGGAAGGGATAAAGCGAATTGTCTTCGTAGGGGCTACGGGTAAACGGGAGGACCATACACTGGGAAATATCAGTCTGCTTATGGAATATCAGCAGATGGGGGCGGAAGTGGTGATGCTGACCGACTACGGTTTCTTCATTCCTGCTACAGGTGACAAGGTATTTGCCGGATTCCCCAGGCAACAGGTGTCTGTTTTTAATTTTGGGGCAATACAACTTCGAAGCGAAGGATTAAAATATCCTATCTATGATTTTCGTTCTTTATGGCAGGGTACGCTTAATGAAGTGGAGCACAGCAGTTTCCGCATTACAGCAAAAGGGAATTACCTGGTGTATTGCACCTACGAACCGAAGGTCTAAAAAAACGCCTTTGCGTTTTATACAAAACGTCAAAGAGTTTTACTTCAAACGCAAGTGCGTTTGGACTCAAACGTCCTTACGTTTTCCCTAAAACGTACTTGTGTTTCCTGGCAGACCTCTTCCTACCTGACTTTTAAGTTAATAAATCATTAGCAATCTTGCTTTTCTCCAGCAAAAATACTAACTTAGGGCATCGCGAATTTTAAATGTAATGCCTATGAAAAAGTATGTAGCTGAACTAATCGGAACTATGGTTCTTGTACTGCTGGGCTGCGGTAGCGCCGTATTTGCAGGAGGAGTGGCCGACACAGTGGGTGCCGGTGTAGGAACCATCGGAGTGGCCATGGCATTCGGTCTTTCTGTCATTGCCATGGCATATACCATAGGAAACATTTCCGGCTGCCACATCAATCCGGCCATTACACTGGGCGTATGGCTGTCGGGAGGCATGAAAACGAAACGGGCGTTGATGTACATGCTGTTTCAGGTTGTGGGGGCCATTATCGGCTCACTGATTCTTACACTATTAGTTTCGACCGGTGCACACGGAGGACCGACGACCACAGGCTCCAACAGTTTTGCATCTGATGCCATGGGACAGGCGTTCCTAGCCGAAGCCGTGTTTACCTTTATCTTTGTGCTGGTGGCGCTGGCTGCCACGGACGAAAAGAAAGGAGCTGGCAATCTGGCCGGACTGGCCATCGGACTTACGCTGATACTGATTCACATCGTGTGTATCCCGATTACGGGCACATCCGTGAATCCGGCACGAAGCATCGGACCGGCCTTGATGGAAGGCGGACAGGCCATCGAGCAACTCTGGCTCTTTATCGTGGCACCTTTCGTGGGAGCAGCTTTCAGTGCACTGGTGTGGAAATTCCTTCGTACTGAATGAGTAAAGACACGAGGATAGCATGTCTTTTTCATTTAAAAAACGTATCTTTGCAGCCGATTTTTAAATAAGGAAAAAGATATGCTATCACAAGGTATTTATTCGATTGTTTTACTGATTTTCTCGAACATCTTCATGACGTTTGCCTGGTATGGCCACTTGAAGATGCGTGAAGAGTTCAGCTGGTTTGCTTCACTGCCGCTGATTGGGGTGATTGCGTTCAGCTGGGCCATTGCTTTTTTTGAATACTGTCTGCAGGTTCCGGCCAACCGCTTAGGCTTCAGAGACAGTGGGGGACCGTTTGACATCATGCAACTGAAAGTGATTCAGGAGGTGATTACGCTGGCCGTGTTTACCATTTTCTCCATGATTGCGTTCAAGATGGAGCTGAAATGGAACCATCTGGCTGCATTTTTCTGCCTGATACTGGCTGTGTATTTCGTATTCAAGAAGTGAGATAAGACGCTTGTCAGTTCTGCTGTTCGCGTAGGCGCTGGATTTCACGCTGTACGTCGTACTGGTTGCTTCTGACTTTATCTTTTCGGAAGAATTCTTTTCGCCGGATGGAGTCCTCGGCTGCTTTCTGGCGAATGTATTCATACAAGTTTCCCGCATCCTCCGCCTGCGCTGGTTGCGGGTTTTTCTTTTTCTCTATTTTTACAGTATCAGGCTGGGGTTCCGCTTGTTTTTTTACAGAGTCAGGCACAGCGTAAATGGGCAGGAGAGGAGCTGCCGAAAAAGCCGACTGAAAGGTGAGCAATGTCTGCGTGCTGTCGGCTGCCTGCTGTTTACGGAGCTGACGGTAGAAGTTGGGCACTTTCATGCTGTCAGCTGCCGTAGGCTGATAGTCAGCATAGGTTTTCCAGGCATTGGCATGCTTGCGGTTGTGTGCCAGCATGCGCCCGCGACGGGTCATGTTGTCATAGATAAAGCCCATGAAATCGAGTCCGCCAATACCGATGCCTACACCTGCAGAGCCTCCCACACTTTCATACATCCGACCGGGAGAAGGCTTGATGCTACGTCCGTATTCTTCGTCTGCATATATACGATTGGGATTCAGTGTCCAGGAAATTTCCCACTGCTTGGGCCGACCGGCTACCAATACATCGTATACAGGATCTTCTCCGAAACGGGTCCAGATGGTGTAAGGCTCCATGCGGACATAACTTTCCGGTTTCCACACTTTGGTGGTATCAATCAGGCTGCGGGGCACTTTCAGGTCTACTTTGAAGTCCATCCACTTTTTGTTCAGCGGGGCTTCCAATGGCTTGTTTTCCTGTTTGGGTAGGGGATTAAAGTCAAATTGAATCATTTTTACTGCATCCATGTTGAGTTGCAGTTCCTTTTCCTGCTGCTGGCTCATGGCGGGCAGGATGCCGACTGTACATAGAATCAGTGTCAGTCGGGATGATAAATGTAAAGAGTAGTTCATGCCGTGTACGTGTTTATAGTCCTTTTACTCGTCCTCCCTGCATCCAGCACTTGCGGTAGTAAGGCTCTTCCAGCCGGCTGACAATGACGCCGGAACTGGTGCTGGCATGCACGAATTTTCCGTCTTTCAGGTAAATGCCTACGTGATTGGCGACGCGTTTACGCCGTCCGTTATGAAAGAACACCAGGTCGCCTTCCTTTAGCTGGCGCTTGGATATTTTTCGGCAATTTTCCGTCCGCTGGGCGTCGGAATTGCGCTGTAGTTTCTTATGGTACACTTTCTTATAGACAGCAGCCGTAAAGCCTGAACAGTCCGTTCCACGGTGAGTGCTTCCTCCGTGGCGGTAGGGCACTCCAATCCAGTCGGCCACTTCCACGTAGAGTTGATGATTGTCGTCGACATCAATGTCCATTTCCAGTCGCACAGCTGCACGCGCCAGTTCACGGTAGTCCACGCGCGGAGCACGTGTGCCACACGAAGAAAGTATGAGGCAGAGCCCGAACAAGATATAGGATGAAAAACGAGTGATGCAGTATTTGTACATGATTGTTTATTTTGAACAAATGTACGTAATATCCTTGTTACATGGATAGGTGCTTAGGGTATTTTAGAACCTGTTGAAGATTGTTTCATTTTGCTTTTTCTTATATCCTAACATAAAAAAACAGCGCCTCTCCCGAAAATGGGAAAGACGCTGCCTTTACAAATTGATTATCTATGGTATATTATTTCTGTACCGGAGAACTCATGCTGACTTCCACTTCGTTCTTCTGTCCGAAGAAGGTCTTGGCAAAGGCTTTCAGGTCGTCACCGCTGATAGCATTCACTGTGGCTTCGTATCCGGTATTCATATCCAGATTTTCCCAGTAGTACGTGTTCAGGATACCCATCCAGTAGCCGTTTTCTTTCTGGTTCTGTTTGTAGGTCTTCAGCATGTATTCCTTCACCTTGCTCAGGTCTTCGCTAACCGGACCTTTTTCGATGAATTCCTGAATACCTTCGTTAATCAGTTTCACCATTTCTTCACGACGGTTCGGGTCTGTATCGAAGTATACTTGGAAGGCACCTTTCTCTGTCGGATACTTGCTCAGGCTTCCGCTACAGCTTACGCCGTATGTACCACCGGCATCTTCACGTACGGTACGCAGGTAAACCATGTTCAGCAACTGACCAAGCATGCTCATCTGCAGGTTGTTCTTCAAATCATACTTGCAGTCGCCAGAATATACCATCAGCACAGTAGCCTTCGGGGTTTCCAGTTCCTTCACGAAGTTGTTTTCAAAGTGTCCTTTGCGGATGGCCATACCTGTATCGCGGAATTTTTCATTACGTTTGGTAGCAGGCAGTGCACCCAGATACTGTTCGATAAGCGGAGTAGCTGTTTTTGCATCTACGTTACCCACCAGGATGAAGGTAAAGTCGCTGGCATCCGCAAAACGGTTCTTGTAGAGTTCCATCACTTTGTTGTAGTCAATCTTGTCGAGCATGTCGGCTTTCATAGACAACGCACGCGGATGACGGCTGTAAAGTGCTACATTGATAGAATCGCTGAATGCAGTCATCGGGTCTGCTTCCTGGTTAGCCAAAGCAGCCTTGTTACGTGTGATGAAAGAAGTGAAGGCTTCCTGGTCCATGCGCGGTGCAGTGAAGCGCAGGTAAGTCAGCTGAAGCATGGTTTCCAAATCTTTCGGAGAGCAGCTTCCTGACAATCTTTCTGAATAGGTGTTGACCGTTGCACTGGCTGATGCCATCTTTCCGGCCAATACTTTATCCAAGTCTACAGAATTGAAGTTGCCCAGTCCACCCAATGAAGCAATCTGGCTGATTAAAGCGAACTGCAATACATCTTTATCGTTGAACAAAGAAGTTCCACCCGGACTGAAGGCCTGCATACGCACTTCGTCAGCTTTGAAGTCTGTCGGCTTCAGGATAACACGCACACCGTTGCTCTGTGTCAGGATAGTAGAACCGAACACACCCTGTTCTGTTTTCACTACCTTTCCTGCCTGCGGTTTTTCCTTCATCAGCGGTTCATCGGATACCTTGTCTACATAAGCTGTCAGTTTTTCAGCTTTTACCTTGTCGATTACAGCTTTCAGTTCGGCTTCCGTCGGATATTTCATGCCGTCTTTTTCCGGACAGAATACACTCAACACAATGTTTTTCTCTGTGATGAGCTGTTGCATTACCTGATTAACAGCTTCTACCGGAATATTCGGCACAATCTGATTCATGATGGCATATTCATTTTCAATACCCGGGATCGGTTCATTGTCAATGAAGTGACGCACATATTCATTTACATAGCTTGCATTACGCTGTTTGTTACGTTCGTTGTAGGCTGATTCCAGTCCGCGCAGGTAATCAGCTTTCGCGCGGGCATATTCGCTGGCTGTGAAACCAAACTGACGCACGCGTTCAATTTCGCGCATCAACGTTTCTGTGGTCAGGATGATGCCGTCTTCCTTGGCTGCAGCAAAGGCCGCAAATGCTCCTTTTGTCTTAGCCACCAGGTAATCTCCATCCTGTACACCAGCTTCAATGAACGGCGGGTTAGCCTGCTGGGTCAGCTCGTTCAAACGGCTGTTAAGCATGCTTTCGATAGAAGAAACCATGTAGTTCATAACCAAATAACCCATGTTGTTCTTCTGGTCGTTAGGCACTACATCGTGTTTGTGGAACAGATATACGATGGGCACCTGCTGTTCCTTGTCTTTTGCCACGGTAATGATAGGTTCATCATTGTCGGGCACAGGGAAGTATTTACGTTCTGCAGCGTTGGCCGGCATTTCAATCGGAGAGAACAGCTTCTTGATTTTTGCTTCGATGCTGTCCACATTGATGTCGCCCACTACCACAATACCCTGCTGGTCTGGACGGTACCATTTTTCATAATAGTCTCTCAATGCCTGGTAGGGGAAGTTGTCTACCACTTCCATCGTTCCGATAGGCAGACGATAGGCATACTTGCTGTCCTTATACATGGCAGGGAATACCTTTTCATACATACGCATCATGGCTCCTGTGCGTGTACGCCATTCTTCGTGGATAACTCCACGTTCCTTGTCGATTTCTTTCGGAGCAAGCGTCAGGTCGTTTGCCCAGTCGTGCAAAATCAACAGACAAGAGTCTACGATTCCGTCACGGATAACTGGTACGTTAGAGATGTTATACACAGTTTCATCTACTGAAGTATAAGCGTTCAGGTTAGCTCCAAACTTCACGCCGATACTTTCAAGGTATTCACGAAGCAGATTGTCGGGGAAGTGAGTGGTTCCGTTGAAACACATGTGCTCCAGGAAGTGCGCCAGACCACGCTGGTTGTCTTCTTCCAGGATAGAACCTACTTTCTGTGCAATGTAAAAGTCGGCCTGGTTGTCGGGCAGCTCATTGTGGCGGATGTAGTAAGTCAATCCGTTTTCTAACTTACCGATACGCACGTTAGGATCGGTCGGAATGGGCGGCATCTGCTGGGCGAATGCGGTCATGGCACCTCCCACTAAAATTATCGCCGCAAAAGTTCTTTTTAACTTAAAAACTTTCATCGTAATTTTTATTTAGGTTGTGAGTAATCAAAGAAGTCCGTTAGCCGACAAATAACGCTCTGTCTCGATGGCTGCCTTACATCCGCTTCCGGCCGCTGTAATAGCCTGGCGGTAATGTGGATCGGCTACGTCACCTGCAGCAAATACGCCTGGAATACCCGTACACGGTGTATTGCCTTCAGTAATGATATAACCGGTTTCATCGGTTTTCACCCACGGTTTGAAAATATCAGAATTCGGCTTGTGACCGATAGCCAGGAAGAATCCGTCAATAGCCACATCGTAGCGTTCTTCGTCGGCTTCACCCATGCGTTTCACTACGTGCATGCCTTCCACACCGTTATCGCCGAACAAGCCTACAGCATTGTGTTCAAACAATACGGTAATGTGCGGATGATTCAGTACACGTTCCTGCATGATTTTAGAAGCACGAAGGAACGGCTTGCGTACCACAAGATACACCTTGCTGGCCAGTCCTGCCAGGTATACAGCTTCTTCGCAGGCAGTATCGCCACCGCCCACTACGGCTACGGTTTTCTTGCGGTAGAAGAAACCGTCGCAAGTAGCGCAGGCACTGACACCCATACCAGCATATTTCTTTTCGTCTTCCAGTCCTAAGTATTTGGCAGTAGCACCGGTAGAAATAATCACAGTGTCGGCGGTGATTTCCTTTTCATCGTCTACCACAAAGGTATAAGGAGCCTTGCTCAGATCAGCTTTTGTCACAATTCCGTTGCGAATATCGGCGCCGAAACGTTCAGCCTGTCTTTTCAGGTCGTCCATCAGCACCGGGCCAGTTACGCCTTCCGGATAGCCGGGAAAGTTTTCTACTTCAGTAGTAATGGTAAGCTGACCACCAGGTTGTATACCTTCATAAAGTACGGGAGAAAGATTGGCACGGCTAGTATAGATAGCGGCCGTGTATCCTGCGGGACCTGATCCGATGATCAGGCATTTTACATGTTCTGTTGCCATAAATTTGGAATAAAGTTTGTCTTAATTTGAGTAATTGCAAAGCAAATGTATATATTTTTTAGAATAGTCCTTTTATTTATTCAAAGAATTTACCGAAATATGCATTCTTTATTCATTCTTATTCGACCTTTGAGGGGGGATTTTTATTGCATAAATGAAAAATAGATGCTAACTTTGCCCGTCAATTAGATAAAACTAACATTTAATAAAGATATGTTTAGAAGTCATACTTGCGGTGAGTTACGACTCGCCGATGCAGGCAAGAACGTGACACTGGCCGGATGGGTGCAGCGTACACGTAAGATGGGAGGAATGACATTTGTGGACCTCCGCGACCGCTACGGTATTACGCAGCTGGTATTCAACACGGAAGTGAACGCCGAACTTTGTGAGCGTGCCAACCACCTGGGACGTGAATTCGTGATTCAGGTGAAAGGAACTGTAAGCGAACGTTCCAGCAAAAATGCCAATATCCCAACGGGAGAAATTGAAATCATCGTATCGGAACTGAATATTCTGAATTCAGCCCAGACACCACCATTCACCATTGAAGATAATACGGACGGGGGAGATGACCTTCGTATGAAATACCGTTATCTGGACTTGCGCCGTACTGCTGTACGCAAGAATTTGGAACTCCGTCACCGCATGACGATGGAAGTACGCCGTTACCTGGACAGCAAGGGCTTCCTGGAAGTGGAAACTCCGATGCTGATTGGTTCTACTCCGGAAGGTGCACGCGACTTCGTGGTTCCTTCACGTATGAATCCGGGACAGTTCTACGCATTGCCTCAGTCTCCGCAGACTTTGAAGCAGTTGCTGATGGTTTCCGGTTTCGACCGTTATTTCCAGATTGTAAAATGTTTCCGTGATGAAGATCTTCGTGCAGACCGCCAGCCTGAGTTTACACAGATTGACTGCGAAATGAGCTTCGTAGAACAGGAAGACATCATTAATACTTTTGAAGGTATGGCCAAGCATTTGTTCAAGGAACTTCGCGGAGTGGAACTTACAGAACCGTTCCTGCGTATGCCGTGGGCAGATGCCATGAAATATTACGGAAGTGACAAACCGGATTTGCGTTTCGGCATGAAGTTCGTTGAACTGATGGACGTGCTGAAAGGTTACGGTTTCTCTGTATTCGACAATGCAGCTTATATCGGTGGTATCTGTGCAGAAGGTGCAGCTCACTATACTCGCAAGCAGCTGGATCAGTTGACAGAGTTCGTAAAACGTCCGCAGATTGGTGCCAAAGGTATGGTATATGCCCGTATTGAAGCAGACGGTACCGTGAAGTCAAGCGTAGACAAGTTCTACAGCCAGGAAGTGCTGCAGAAGATGAAAGAAGCATTTGGTGCTAAACCGGGTGACTTGATTCTGATTCTGAGTGGTGACGATGCCATGAAGACCCGCAAGCAGCTTTGCGAACTGCGTTTGGAAATGGGTAACCAGTTGGGCTTGCGCGACAAGAACAAGTTTGCTTGCCTGTGGGTAGTAGACTTCCCGATGTTCGAATGGAGCGAAGAAGAAGGCCGCTTAATGGCTATGCACCATCCGTTCACTCACCCGAAAGACGAAGATATTCCTTTGCTGAATACTGATCCGGCTGCCGTTCGTGCCGATGCATACGACATGGTTATCAATGGTGTGGAAGTTGGTGGTGGTTCTATCCGTATCCACGACTCTGCATTGCAGGCTAAGATGTTCGAGATCCTGGGATTCACTCCAGAGAAAGCACAGGAACAGTTCGGCTTCTTGATGAATGCCTTCAAGTTTGGTGCACCTCCTCACGGTGGTCTGGCATACGGACTTGACCGTTGGGTATCTCTGTTTGCCGGTCTGGATTCTATCCGCGACTGCATTGCCTTCCCGAAGAACAACTCCGGACGTGACGTGATGCTGGATGCTCCTGGCTTCCTCGACCAGAAACAGCTGGATGAATTGAACCTGAAAATTGACCTCAAGGAAAATAATTAATAACGTTTCAAAGAAAAAGACAAGAAAGTAACCGGATGAAGGAATCGGTACGGATTATACGCTTTGCAATAATAGGAACGCTCAATGCTCTGATTGCAGCTTTCGTAGTATGGCTGTTGATGCACATCGAGGGCGAGAGCTATATTATAGCTAATATATGCGCATATATCGTGGCACAGATACACAACTTTATCTGGTGCAAATACTGGATTTTTCCGCTTGAAACAGATGACAAAAAAAATAGCATCTGGCATCAGATGCTATTTTTTATTGGTGCTTTCGCACTAGCTTATAGTGCGCAGTTCCTTTTTCTTCTTATGCTCGTAGAGCTTCTTCACTGCAATGAATACCTGGCACAGTTCCTCGGACTCTTCATTTATGGTGCCGTCAATTTCATTTGCAATCGCCGCCTGACTTTCCGTTAGGCCATCTTCATCAGATTTTCTTCTTCAATGTACTGAAGTTTCTTTTCCAGTATCACTTCACGCGTTTTCTCCGTGTTGTCGGTACGGAACACCAGTATACCTTTTCCTCCCAGCAAAAAGGAATAGAGGTAGGAGATACCTATGCCTGTTTCGCTGAAGCTGCGGATGGCATCGGCAGCCCGTCCCGGTTCATTGTCCAGGCTGATGGCAAATACTTCGGATACATTGGCTGAGATACCCGCATCCTTCAATACTTCGTAGGCACGCAATGGTTCAGAACAGATAATACGGTAGATACCGTACTCTACGGTATCGGATATAGTAGAAGCAATCAACTGGATATGCGCTTCTTTCAGTAGTTCAAGCACCTGAAGTAGTGTGCCCGACTTGTTTTCTACAAAAACAGATAGTTGGTGTATGGTCATACTCTTTTATTTTTAAATCAATGTTTTTCGTAAATCTTTCACGCGCACGGCTTTTCCTTCCTGCACGGGCAGGCTTCCTTTAGGTAGCAGTTTCACACGTGGGGTAATCAGAATTTCGTCTTTCAACTGGCGGGTAATTTCCTTGGTCAGATTCTGAAGGAATCCGTAGTCATCGGTAAAGTCATTCAATTCTACTTCCACCGTCATCTCATCGTTCGCATCAAGGTTGGTCAGCGTAATAAGGTACTCATTGCCCAGTTCCTTGAACTGCAGCAAGATGTTCTCAATCTGAATCGGGAAAATATTGACCCCCTTGAGAATCATCATGTCGTCACTGCGGCCTTTCATTCGGTCAAGACGCTTGTGATGGCGTCCGCAAGGACAATCGCCCGGAAGGATACGGGTCAGGTCGCGCGTACGGTAACGTAGCAGCGGCATTGCTTCACGGTTGATGGTGGTCAGTACCAGTTCGCCCACTTCGCCTTCGGGTACCGGTTCCAGTGTGACAGGGTCTACAATTTCAACGATATAATAATCCTCCCAAATGTGGAGTCCGTTCTGTTCCATACATTCAAAAGCTACCCCCGGGCCACACATTTCCGACATACCGAAAGAGTTGTAGGCTTTTACGCCCAGCATCTGTTCAATACGGCGACGCTGTTCGTCAGAATGCGGTTCGGCTCCGATAATCAAAGTCTTCAGATGAGTATCACGGCGCGGGTCAATGTGCATCTCTTCCATCACTTCATACAAACGGCCGGCATAACTCGGGATGGCATGAAGAGCGGTGGTACCAAAGTCGGTGATAAACTTAATCTGCCGCTTGGTATTGCCGGCAGCAGCCGGAACAGTCAGCATACCCAGACGTTCGGCACCATACTGGAAGCCCAGTCCTCCGGTAAACATACCGTAGCCAGAAGAGTTTTGAAAAATATCTCCCTTACGCAGTCCCACCATATACAGACAGCGCGCCACGGCATCGGCCCATTCTTCCAAATCGTGCTGTGTGTGCAGAATCACGGTAGGAGTACCTGTGGTACCACTGGAAGAATGAAGACGGACTACCTCTTCCAAAGGCACGGCAGAAAGCCCGAACGGATAATGATCACGCAAATCCTGTTTGGTAGTGAAAGGAATTTTCTGTAAATCCTCCAGTGACTGTATATCTTCCGGTTTGATGCCGCATTGCTGAAAGCGTTCCTTGTAGAACGGAGAATGCATACAACGGTCGATGGTTGCTTTCAACCGTTTCAACTGAAGTTTCTCAATGTCCGGTCTCGACAAGGTTTCCACTTCAGGATGCAAGTACATTTGGTCGTTTTTCATATTATTTTTCGTTGTTTGATGCACAAATATAGAAATAATAAACTAAAACCAAAAAAAACTTTCATTTTTCTTTTAAGACTACTCAAATGATTCAAATTTCATCAGGATAGCTACCGTACATGTATCTTCCCTATGCGGAAAAACAGGGAATGCTATTTCCAGTCCTATATGAAAAGAGCCACTGCGAATCCCTCTTTTACGAAAGAATGCAGTAGCTCTTTTTATATCTATCAAGCCAACGTGACTTTAAAGGCCTTATTCAAAGCTTCCGTAACGTGTAGGCAACAGTTTACGGTCGCCCAATGTATTATCGATACGTGCCACGTTAATCCAGAATTTGTTGTCTCTTACACTCTGAATCGGATAAGCCGCCTTAGCTCGTCCATAAGGATGAGTCCAAGCATCTCCCACAATCTCGTACTCCGGATGAGGAGCATTCACCAATACGTTGTCTTCTTTGTCGGCCTTCCCAGTCTCAATCTCTGCAATTTCTTCACGGATATGTACCATGACATCCACAAAGTTGTCCAGTTCTGCCAGACTTTCACTTTCCGTCGGTTCAATCATCAATGTACCGTGTACAGGGAAGGAGAGAGTAGGTGCATGGTAACCGTAGTCCATCAGACGCTTGGAAATATCATTTTCCGAGATTCCGCTTTCTTCGTGTATCTTCCGGCATTCCAGAATCATTTCATGACCTACGAAACCGTTCTTTCCGCGGTATACCACTCCATACGTATCTTTCAGGCAAGCGGCCAGGTAGTTGGCATTCAGAATAGCCGTTTGAGTCGCTCTTCTCAGACCTTCTGCTCCCATCATGCAGATGTAGCCGTAAGTAATCGGCAGGATACCGGCACTTCCGTAAGGAGCAGCAGAGACTTCATTCTGCGGATTGCCCGTGCTGACATGTCCCGGAAGGAAAGGCACCAGATGCTCGGCCACACAAATCGGACCTACGCCCGGACCGCCACCACCGTGGGGGCTCGCGAATGTCTTATGAAGGTTCAGGTGACACACGTCTGCTCCGATAGTACCCGGATTGGTCAGTCCTACCTGTCCGTTCATGTTGGCTCCGTCCATATAAACCTGTGCACCGCACGAATGAATAATCTCACATATCTCCTTGATTTCCTCTTCAAAGATACCGTGAGTAGACGGATAAGTAATCATCAAAGCTGCCAGCTCATCCTTATGTGCTTCAGCCTTTGCACGCAAATCTTCCAAATCCACATTTCCATTCTCATCGCAAGCACACGTCAGCGGTTCGTAACCCGCCTGTACAGCCGAAGCCGGATTGGTGCCATGTGCCGAAGCCGGAATCAATACCAGTCGGCGGTTACCCTGTCCGATGCTTTCCTGGTAACTTCTAATCACACGCAAGCCCGTATATTCACCTGCTGCACCGGAGTTCGGTTGGAAAGATACGCCTGCAAAACCTGTAATCGTCTTCAGTTGTTCCGACAGATTGTGAATCAAAGCCTGGTATCCCGCAGCCTGATCTTCCGGAACCAACGGGTGAAGGTTCATCCAGGCCGCATTGCTAAGAGGCAGCATTTCGGATGCCGCATTCAGTTTCATGGTACAAGAGCCCAATGAAATCATGGAATGAGCCAACGAGATATCCTTCCGTTCCAGACGTTTGATGTAACGCATCATTTCCGTTTCGGTGTGATACTTCTGGAAGACTTCGTGAGTGAGGTATGTGCTCAGACGCTGGAACTGTGCGGCAACAGGAGCCTTTTCCGGTATGGCACAGACATCATGCATCGGTTCTTCTGCCGCTACGGCAAAAAGATTCAGAATTAGCGTAGCATCTGCCTGCGTAGTAGTTTCATCGACACTGATACCCACATCGCCATTATCAAAATAGCGCAGATTGATTTCCTTGCTCAAGGCAATGGTGCGCACTTCCTGAATGGTTACGTTGTCCGGCAACTGTATTCTTAGTGTATCAAAGAAATTTTCGTTCTGCAATTTATATCCCAGTTTCGTGAGCTGTTCTGCCAGCCAGAAAGCCACGGCATGCACATGATTGGCTATCTCCTTTATACCGTCAGGTCCGTGATAAACGGCATAGAATCCGGCCATGGTAGCCAGCAGCGCCTGTGCCGTACAGATATTGGAAGTAGCCTTTTCACGCTTGATGTGCTGCTCGCGGGTCTGCAAGGCCATACGGTAACACAGATGACCGTATTTGTCTTTTGACAGGCCGATGATACGTCCCGGCATGTTTCGTTTGTATTCATCACGTGTAGCGAAATAAGCCGCAGATGGTCCTCCATAGAACATCGGTGTGCCCAGACGCTGTGAACTACCGAAAGCGATGTCGGCTCCCCATTCACCGGGAGGAACCAGTAGGGCAAGCGACAGGATATCGGCTGCTACGGCCACCTTACATCCGGCAGCATGTGCCTGTTCGGCAAATTCCCGATAGTCTTCTATACTTCCGCTGTTATTCGGATACTGCACGATGCAACCGAAAATATCAGGCGTAAAAGTCAGGTTCTTGTAACTGCCTACCTTTACTACCATTCCCTGCGGAATGGCCCGGGTACGAATAACTGCCAGCGTCTGAGGGAATATTTCTTCATCTACAAACAGCACGTTGGCCTGCGCTTTCTGTTGCGCACGGCTTCTCAGTCCGTACATCATCGTAGCTGCTTCCGCCGCAGCCGTCGCTTCATCCAGCAGAGAACAGTTGGCCAGCGGAAGGGCAGTCAGATCGCTGATTACCGTCTGAAAGTTCAGCAACGCTTCCAGTCGCCCCTGGGAAATTTCAGCCTGATAGGGCGTATAGGAAGTGTACCAAACCGGATTTTCAAACACGTTACGCTGAACAACTGCCGGAGTCACCGTGTCATACCACCCACATCCGATATACGTCTTATATAGCTTGTTCTGGGCTGCCAGTTCGCCGATGTGCTCGGCAAATTCACGCTCCGTCATGGCAGCTCCCAGTTTCAAAGGTTCTTTTAACAGGATATTGGCAGGAATGGTTTTCTCTATCAGTTCATCCAGACTGCTTACTCCAATTTTTTTCAGCATCAGCGGAAGTTCCTCTTCCCCGATGCCGATGTGTCTGTTTGCGAATGTCGTTGTTTTCATGATTATTAAGGTAAGATTTATGGTTTTCAAGCAAAAGAATAACGCATCAGCGGAAGAAAGGATTGTTCATCTTTTCATAGCCGATGGTAGTGGGATTTCCATGACCCGGATACACCATTGTCTCGTCAGGAAGTGTCAACAAACGTGCCACGATACTTTCCCTCAACTGGTCAAAGTTTCCACCTTCCAGGTCTGCACGCCCGATGCTGCCCCGGAACAATACATCACCGCTGAACATGCAGTGCTGCGCTTCACAATAGAACACCATGCTTCCAGGAGAATGGCCGGGCACGGCAAGCGCCTTCAGTTCTATATTTCCTATTTTTATCAGGTCGCCGTCATGCACATAGCTGCCCAGTGCAGGAGGCTCCTCGTTCAGAGGGAAACCGAACATGCGGCAATACTCTGCCGTTCTCGGTAACAGAAATTCATCTTCCTTCCCAGCTTCGGCACTGACTCCAAACTCTCTGAGCATAAACGCATTGCCGAAGATATGATCCAGATGCAAATGCGTATTCAGCAAGTGCGTCACCGTAAGTCCGTTTTCTGCAATGAACTTCTTCAATGTCTGCTCCTCTTCCTGATAATAACATCCGGCATCAATTACAGCTGCCTGCAGCGTTTCCTCGTCCCACACCACATAGCAGTTGACCGGAAACATATTGAATTCAAATGTCTTAATTTTCATATCGATTATCCGTTGATTGTGACATAAACCACTTTCTTGGTCTCAAAAAATTCCTCTTCAAAATAATCCTTCAAATCATACATAAGTGTCTGATGCTTTACAGGCATGACTTCCCGTTCCAGTTCACCGCCCTTCAGGCAGATCAGTCCGTTGGGAAGGGCATTGTGCTGTTCCTTCTTGATATTCTTGCGGATGATTTTCAGCAAGTCAGCCAGCGGCATGACGGCCCTGCTTACCACGAAGTCGAACAATTGCTTTTCCTCCTCCGCACGGCAATGACGGGTAGTGACGTTCTTCAAGCCGATGGCATTGGCTATTTCAGTAGCCACCTTCACTTTCTTGCCGATACTGTCTACCAGATGGAAATGTGTTTCCGGAAAGAGAATAGCCAGCGGAATTCCAGGGAAACCACCGCCGGTACCCAAATCCATCACAGTCGTTTCCGGACGGAACTGCATGACCTTGGCAATGCCCAGTGAATGCAGCACATGATGCTCATACAGGTTGGTAATGTCTTTTCGCGAAATCACGTTGATTTTGCTGTTCCAGTCGGTATATAGGTCATACAAAGCTGCAAATTGCTGTTGCTGAACCTCGCTCAGGTTCGGGAAATATTTTAAGATAATGTCCATGTACGATTATTTCTTGATTAAATAAGTATTGATTTCTTCATAGGGAACCGTCAGTTGGAAGCGTCCCATGTAATAAGGTGCAATGTCGTAGGTGTTATAAAGGAATGTCACTCCTTCTTTTTCGAGCAGGAAGTTGTCGGGCACATACAAGTCCGTGTCCAACAAGATACCTACCGCCTGAAGTCCCTCTACACAGGTCAGCGTATCTGTCTCCAGCTTTTTATTGGCTTCTGCCAGTAGCTTGTCCAGAATCAGCCGGCAGATATCCTCTTCAGCTCCTTTGGCAAACACTTCGCTCTTGTCCAGCTTTTTCCCATTGGCCGCATCAATGTTAACCCACTGTGCCCATGTGTTGGGATGTGCGCCTCCGGTATATTGGAAAGTAGTGACGGCATAATTCCATATACTGTCTTTACCTTCTTGCAGTTCCGAATTTATCTCATATTCGTAGTTATACCAGTTAGGAATTTCATCGGGCTTCATTCCGTTCTTCAAGTCGGTCTGATAACTTCCCTGCACATCCTTCAGGTAATCACCTGCCAGGCTTTCTTTGATAGACGAGACAAAGGCCTGTGGAGAAGCTGCTCCGGCATGTGCACTTGAAAAAGCATCCTCCAGTACCTGATTGATTACCTGCGTCAGCGAATCGTTCTTATCGGCCGACTTTAAATATTTAAAATTGATTTTTATCTGGCATTTAGGTGATTCCGTATTGGCTTCATCCAGATACACAGTCGTATCCATAGGAATGGAATCCACTGAAACTTCGTTTCCTCCGGCTGTCCCGTTTCCGATACACCCCGGTAGCATCATGGTGGAAAACAAGCCACACACGACAGAGGGGAATAATCCTCTTTGTATTTTTTTCATCATATTCAGACGTTTTTCTCAAAAAATGATTTCTCTGTCTACAAATATAGCATAACTTCCCGAATTGCGATGTAAAAAGGAATTCTTTTTGTAAATCTTTGCCATTCACACCAAAAAATTTTTTCTTTGCAAAATGTAACCTTTTAAGAATTGAATGCCATGATTACAATAGAAAACTGGGGACTCATCTCTTATTCTGAGGCTTGGGAACGACAAACTGCTCTCTTCGATGAACTCATTGATGCCAAGCTGAACGGAAAACCTTATACCAACCGGATTATTTTCTGCCAACATCCGCATGTCTACACCCTGGGCAAGCACGGAAAGGCAGCCAATATGCTGTTGAACCCCACACAGTTACAGGCCATTCATGCCGAATTGTTTCAGGTAGACAGGGGAGGAGACATTACCTATCACGGACCGGGACAATGGGTGTGTTATCCGATTCTGAACCTGGAAGATTTTCACTTGGGTTTGAAGGAATACCTGCACCTGTTAGAAGAAGCGGTGATTCGTGTGTGCCGGACCTACGGCATAGAAGCCGCCAGAGTGCACAGGGCTACTGGCGTCTGGCTGGCTACGGGTACGCCCGAAGAACGTAAAATCTGTGCCATGGGGGTAAGAAGCAGCCATTTCGTTACGATGCACGGTCTTGCCCTGAATGTCAATACAGATTTAAGGTATTTCAGTTACATTCATCCCTGTGGGTTTATAGACAAGGGAGTCACTTCACTACAGGCTGAGTTACAGCAAGAAGTCCCGATGGATGAAGTGAGAGTCAGACTGGAGCAACTGATTCTGGAATTATTAAAAGAAACGGCCTGACATATTCGTCAAGCCGTTTTCTTTTTCCTTATTGCCGACTGGCAAAATAAGCTTTTATCTGTTCGTTGATTTGCTGCATACCTTTTATGGAAGGATGCCCTCCCTGCTTGTCGATTCCTTTCAGTTCGATGCAAGGCACGTGATAGTATGCGCAGATAGTCTTTACAGACTCATTGATTTCCGGTTTCAGGTCGCAGTTCAACAGAAAATAAATCTCCACGTTGGGATAACGGTACTGCATGTGTTCCAGCATATAAGCCATGGCTGGACGGAAACTGTACAAATCTTTTTTCGTCCAGTTTTCATACTGGTATTCACCGATGGGAGCCCCGGCCCAGCTGTCGTTCGTTGCTCCAAAAATGAAAATGAGGTCCGGACACCCCAGGTTGTTCATTCGTGTCACAAATGAGCGGTCGGAAAAATCAGCCTTCCGGTAACCGGTGTGACAGATGGTTGCACCCGAGAAGGAATTGTTCACGCACAAACGGTATCCACTTTCCTTAATAAACTTATACCACCAGGTCTGGTCTACAGAACGGACATCGTTGTTTTGCCGCGGCTGCTGAAAGTACCACACGGCATTGGTATCAGGCTGAAGGTAATTCTCGAAAGTAGAGTACGAATCTCCTAAAATAGAAACAGCCTTCCGGGTCTGCGAAAATCCCATGGTGCAGACCAAAAGGAAGTAAAATAGCATTGCATACGTCTTTTTCATGATGTGTCATTTAAAGTTTTTACAAATGTACGCGATAAAAAACAAAACAAACAGAAAAAAGTGATACAAAAGTGGGGCATTTTGTCGGTATACAAGTAATTGGGGTATGATTATCCGTAATATGTATATCGTGTTTTCCGAAAAATCAGGATATTTTTGTAAAATAAAATTGTATAACCCTTTCAAAACATAGCACATGGAACTAAATGATTTTTTGGCTCACGTAGCCATGCGGAAACCGCTTGACACACCCGAAATCATGGAATTGCTGAACCGCATGAGTGACGAAGCTCGCCGCATCACATTCGAACTGAACGGATCGTATCACACCATGGACGAAATCCGGGCACTGATGTCCCGGCTTTTTGGTCGGCCCGTAGACGACACTTTCCGGGTATTTCCTCCTTTTTATACTGATTTCGGGAAAAATATCCATATAGGAAAAGATGTGTTTATCAATGCCTGCTGCCATTTCCAGGACCAGGGTGGAGTGACACTGGGCGACGGTTGCCTGATTGGGCACAACGTGGTTTTCGCCACACTTAATCACGACATGAATCCGGAAAAGCGTGCGGCTATGACACCGGCTCCCATCGTACTGGGAAAACGCGTATGGGTAGGCTCTAACAGCACCATTCTGCAGGGAGTCACCATTGGCGACAATGCCATCATCGCAGCCGGAGCCGTCGTGACGAAAGACGTGCCGGCCAATACCGTGGTGGGAGGTGTACCGGCCAAATTCATACGGAACATAGAATAATCAGGTTTCTTGATAGAGTGATGTGAAAAGACAAAAATACCTCTGTCTTTTGCTGCTGAGTTAGGACATAAAAAAGGCTCCGAATACGGGCATCAGAACGAATTGTATAAGATAGAACGGCGGCAAAAATGTTGTTGCGGTTTGTTTATCAGCGAGTTAAACAAAAATAGGCTTTCATGCGAACGCAAAACGAAATGTGACATTACTTTACATCGGCTTTACATCTAAACGGCCTAAACGCGGGCTTTAAATGCGTTTTTGTTACATCACCCTATAAATATCACCTAAATGGGGCTGGAATAGGCTGTAAAGGCTTATTTCGGCTTTTTTTATGCCTGTTTAGGCGTTTAGAAATCTGTTTAAGTACCCATTTAGACGGGAAAAACAAGCGGTTTCAGAATCTCTTTCTTAAATGTTAAAAAAGGGGTTGGGCATACCTTTGGGCATACCAGTTGGGCATACCCTTTTTTATTTATTTTACGCACAAAATAAAAAGTTGGGCATACCTTTTTAACTGGTTTTAAGTCGTGTGTTTGGTAGGAGATTACTTTTTTCGTGTACTATTAGTGTGTTTTAGTCTATATTTTTATATAGATAGTATTATATATTTACTCATTGATTATGCTGTAAAATTAATGTAAGTTGCTGATTTATAGTGTTTATTTTAATGATAATACGTATTTTTGGGGTGAAAACGTGTGTGTGCGTGTAGAAATGATGCAGAATAGTTCAGCAGGTAGAACAGCAGGATACAATTCGCTTCCCTGTATAGTCCCCGGTTCGAGTCCGGGTTCTGCCCCAATACTTTGTGATTTTGCGTTTTTATAGGTATTAGATTTAAAGTGAACGCTCCCGGTGAAAGTCCGGGAGCTTAAATCAGTTTATTATGGAAATAGTAGAAATGATATTAAGATGGGGTTTTGCTGTATTTACCACCGGTATGGCTGTGTATTCAGTCATTACGACTATTAAGGATATGAGAGATTTCAATCGTGAGGAAAAAGAAAGGAGATCTAAATAATATTCTTATTTTTCACGTTGTTTTTCATAAAATCATCATCCCATTGTATTTTTACGTTCAGACCATTTCCTGAAGGTATTTGAGATGCAAAGACAGTAATAATATCAATAAATTCCCCTTCTTCGAGAGATATACGAGATAATTTACTTACATCAGAATCTATAAGGTTATTCGCTTGAAGTTCTGCACGGATATTTGTTGCGGTACATTTGCCATTATTCTGTATGCGTATTTTACCATTATTCTTTATAATCAATAAATTAGCCTTCTTTTTATCGTTTTCTTTCTCCTGTTCCCGTTTAATTTGAAGGTCATTTATAGTCATCTGTTGCCTTTTTATTTTTCTGTCATAAAATACAACCATAAAAACGGTAACACAAGAACTTATTATTGATACAATCTCGGATACACCTATTTCCATAACGTTTACTTTTTTTTACCAATCCTCATTTGCGGCATTGTTTCCTTTTAAGTAGTCACAAATAGTGCTTATGACTCCATTAATGAAAGAATTAAAATTTTCAACGCACTCTTCTTTGTTGACTTTTCCGTTCTTTTTGAACATATTAATATCACCTTCTCCCATAACGTTTACACCACCTGAAAACATTACTTGGTGTTCATCATTGAAATACATTGAATTTATAGAAGGAATATCAAATCGCACTCTTCCATCCTTAAAATACATAACCAGGTTCATATCCACTCTTGCATACACCTTCATACCCATAACCTTTTTACATACAAATGCTTCAGGATAAGTACCATGAAGATTAATCATTTCATTTTCCATTTTATTTGAAACAGCATCGGGGTTTTTAAAATTGCTGATAATAAATGCATTAGCAGATTTGTATAAATCAGACGCACTTTTCCCTGGTATTTCGACCACGTAAAAGTTTTTTCCATCAAGTGTTTTTACACCATCAAACTCTGCTTTAAATTGTGCGTTTGCTGCTATTGCAGCGAGCAATAACATAATAGAAAATAGTATTTTTTTCATTTTGCTTATGATAATTAATTCGTTAAAAGAACTTCCTGATACTTCCCAGAACAGCATATACTTTTAGAATCATGCTGATGGGAATTTCCTGTTCACAAAACTCCTCGCTTTTATTCGAAGGAATCAGGCGTATGTAGCCTTCTTTCTGGCTTAACCTGACTCTTTTCACGGTGCGGTATTCATCCGTAACGATGCCGTATATTTCTCCGGCTGGGAGATACTGGATAGGTGTCGTTACTTCACGAAGTGCGATGATGTCACCATTGCTTATCTCCGGTTCCATGGAGTGACCGGTGAGGTTACACCACACCACTCCTTCCTGGTTGTAGGGAGGATAATTAATGTAGAAGTCAGGATTCCGCGTCTGATCATTCACGATTACATCAAATCCACCTATAAAATCTACGTTAAAATAGGGTGTGCCTTCGTATGTTTGGTTTACGGATGGCAGTTTTTCTTCCTTTTCAGACTCAGAACTGAGCATGTTGCCTTCGCCGGTTAGAAGCCAAGAAGGATTAATATCCGGGTATATTCTTAGGATATTTTCTAATTTATCTGTACCAATAGCCTTACCTCCTTTAAGACTCTTTCCAAAAGAAGCATTAGACATACCTATACTACGTTCAAAAGCAGCTATTGTTATGCCTTTTTTATCAATGTATTCCTTTATTCTATCTAAAATCATAGGTAATTAGGTATAAAATCAACATTGAATAGAAAATTTCCTATTAAATGTTTTGTTGTAATTAGAATATTTCCTAAGTTTGCACAGTCTTCAATACTGAAGACGCCCTAAAGGTAGAAAATAATCTTTAAAAACGCAAATTATGGATAAAGCGAACATTCAGCAGACAACAGGTCTGCAAGTATTCTACAACGAGAATGAGAACGTGAACGTAAGGACACAAGTAATCAATGATGAACCTTGGTTCGTTGCCAAAGATGTAGCAATGGCATTGAATGTCACATGGTCAAGCCATACACTTGATAACATCCCTGAAGATTGGAAAGGGGTGGTAAATCTCACCACCCCTTCTTCTGGGGATCGTGGTGGTGGCCTTCAAACTTTGAAAGTAATCAATGAAGCAGCCGTTTACAAACTTGCATTTCGAAGCAACAAGCCGGAAGCCGACAGGTTTGTCAACTGGGTAACCGGCACAGTGCTTCCCAGCATCCGACGCACCGGAAGCTACTCGGTAAGCGGCGAGCGTCCGGAAAGCACGAATCGTCTTCCTCTTCCCAAGTTCCGTCCGTATTTCGGCCAGTGGAAAGAAAACGTGAAGCCCTACATCAGTCGTGCGGAGCTTTGCCTTACAGCCGAGAAGCAGCGTGTCACGCTGGGGCATGTGCAGAAGGTGTATGCCGGAACCTCAATGAGTTACCCGGTTGCAAAATGCATCCAGGCTCTGGCAAAGAAAAACCGTCAGGAAGGACGCAACTATCCGGAGAAGAAACCAGCTTACGAACAACTTTGCATCACGTGGGAGGAATGAAGATGCTCGAATGGATGTCAAGCCCAAGAAAAGTCTCTCCTGAAAGAAGGACGCTGTACGAGGAACAGTACAAGTTCTTTTTCAATGAATATCCATCCAGATGGGAATTTTTCCTGCACAGCCTTAGATGGATTGAAGCGGAATCAATCGCAACGTGGCTCTCTATCATGATTGAATGCTTATTAATAGTGATATTAAGCTGGTTAATAATGATACTAAAGATATTCTGACAGCAAGCCTTCTAAGATTCAGATCGAGGTAGTTTTTATATGCGTTCATTGAAATGTTTTGCAAGGTTCCTTCATGCAGTGCTTCCAATCCTTTTTCCGTAATACTGACAATGTCGGATTTTTCTTCACATACAATATACCCTAAGGTAATCAGATACTGTATGTCATAGTTTATTTCCGCTACATTGGTTTTGTCCATAATCGTATTTCCGATGGTCGTTCCGGTCATATTGCGGTAATATCCCATCGTTTTTCCGGGTATCATGGCAACCACTTCCATAAACTGGCACCTTGTTTTACAACGCTTGTAATACACCAGCGCATCTTTGACATTATTACTCATAATCAAAATAAAGTTAGTTTGTTTAGCATCGCTACAAATGTAGCAAAACCGTTCCGGTTCGTGAGGGATAGGGACGGACTTTTAACTGAATAATAACGATAAAAACAATAACGAAATGGCAGAAACAAGAAAACTCATTAAAGCAAGCCGGGAGCTGAAAGAAGAAATAGCCCGGAAACTGAATGTTACAACCCGTACGGTGGATGCCGCTCTGGCATACGATACTAAAAGCCCTACGGCAAGACTTATCCGCTCGTATGCATTGAATCACGGAGCAAAGCTCTATGAGCTGAAGGAAATGGAAAACCCGTATGCGGAAGTTATTAACCTTTAAAGGAGGAACAACCATGCTGAAAACACCTTTAAATGAACAAGAATTAGCTTACATCATAACAGATGAGATAAGAACTTTAAACAGTCATATCAAGCAAGCGAAAGAAAAAGGACTTAGGGTAGAGATAACTACCAATATCAGTGCCTTATCAACAGATACACCAGAATTGTCGGTGGAAATTTTCCAAAGGATGGAAATTTAAGAACCAACTGCATAAGTGATGAATCCTTGCCATTCCCAGTTCGAGAGAATAGGGATGGCTCAAAACCAAAACATAGAATCATGAAGAAATATACTGTATGTGTGGATTACATCAATTTGGATGGAACCACAGAAAGAATAAAAGAATTCAGTTACGAACAAGAGTATAAAGCTGAAAAGATGAAAGAGAAATGCAGAAAATATTATTACCCGCAAAAAGAGTCTTTTAAGGTCTACACCAAAACCATAGAATCATGAAACGAATCAATACTACTACACGCTATCTGCTGCTGATACTTACAGCCGCAATACTGAACCGACTGACAGATGGAACAATGAACTTGATTATAACCGTTACCCTTTGCCTGGCACTTATACCTGCAGCAATACGTTTGGACAGAGAGGATAAGAGAGCACAGAAAAAGGAATGAATCACACACGGCTTGCAGAACTTAATAAGGTGGCTGCCGTTCGGGTTCAAGTCCCGGAGCCGGACTACAATCTTAACGAATTAATCATGGAAATGTACGGAAACACATTATGCGTCAGCTTTACGGAGCTTGTTCGTGGTGGCATTATCAGTAAGCCCACTTACGACAAGTATGTACGTGAAGGCAAGCTTACCCTCCTCCAGCGGGGAGGTAACGGACGCGAGGCACTGATTGCCTACCGCTCCATGCCGGAACGGCTCCGTGCAGCATACGATGACACATTCAAGAATGCATACGAAGAAATGAAACAGCGTGAGCAGGAACAGTACATCAACACACAGATTCGGTTCGATGCCGAAGCGGTACGGTTCTTCAAAGAATTTGAGCCGCGTATCGAGCCTGCCAGACAACTGGAATACATCCTGAACGCCCAGGTGATGAACGAAATGGTGCGTACGGAGAAGGCACGCAGTGTGGAACACGCCAAAGGAGGTTTTGCCCGTCGTGCGGAAACATGGAGCAGCGTGCAGATTTGCTGTGAGCGTCTCCGCGAAATCACAGGACACACGCTTCCGAAGAATCCGGCCCGCCTGCGCGAGAAGTTCAATGCTTACAAGCGTGAGGGATACGTGGTGCTGGTTAGCGGTAACCTGGGCAACAGTGCTGCCCGCCGCATCGGTAAAGCCGAAGGTGCCCTTCTGCTGAAGCTACGCCGGAGTAAATTCCCGGTCTACACCGATATGCAGCTCTTTGAGGAATACAACCGTCAGGCAACGCTTCGTGGGCTGAAAACCATCAAGAGTCCTACAACGATGCACACGTATCTGAATGATCCGGCAGTAATGGTGTGGTGGTATGCCGCAGTTAATGGAGAAAGGGAATTCAAAAACAAGTATATGCCGACCTTCGATACGGTAATGCCGTCCATGCCGAACTCGCTGTGGTACTCAGACGGTACAAAGATAAACCTCTATTATCGTGCGTACGACGAAAGGCAGAAGCGATGGGTGGCACGAACCACGGATGTGTACGAGGTGATGGATGCCTGCACGGAACTGTTCCTCGGCTACTTTATCGGCGACGGCGAAAACTTCTACAACCAGTACATGGCGTACCGGATGGCACTGCAGACATGGAAGGTGAAGCCTTATGAGATAGTGACCGATAACCAGGGAGGACACAAGAAGCTGGCTTCGCAGGGATTCTTCAAGAAACTCTGCCATCTTCACAAAACCACGATGCCGCACAACGGCCAGTCCAAATCCATAGAGTCCGCTTTCGGACGATTCCAGCAGCAGGTACTTCACAAGCTTTACAACTTCACCGGTCAGAACATTACGGCCAGGAAGCTTTCAAGCCGTGTGAACATTGACCTGGTAATGGCGAACATTGACCAGCTTCCCACGCTGGAGGAACTGAAACAGCAATATTCCGACTGCCGCGAAGAATGGAACTTGATGCAGCATCCTACCAGCCCCACCGGCATGACCCGCAGGGAAATGTACACCGCGATAGAGAATCCGCAGGCACAGCCGCTTGATGACTATGAGGCACACGAAATCTTCATGCTGTTCTCTCAGGTTCCGGTGCAATACACCAAGGAAGGTTTCATCTTCCGCATGAACAAGCAGGAATACAGCTACATGGTGTATGGTGACGACGGACTGGTAGATATGAACTTCCACCTTCAGAACGTGGGCCGTCAGTTCCTCTACCGCTACGATCCGGAAGACATGACCCGCATAGAACTCTGGGCGGTGACTGACACGGGTGCCAAGTATGCGGCCATCGCCACACCGAAAGTCACCATCCACCGTGCCACTCAGGAACGTACAGAAGAAGAAAACGCTTATCTGTTTGCACAGCTGGATGCCAACCGCCGCACACGTGCAGCCATGCACATCGCCCAGGAGGAACTGTTTATGGAAGAAGCCATGGGCGAAGCATACACAAAGCTTCGTTTGCCGCGTCCGGTGGCTGTGAGCGAAAAGCAGCTTGACGGATACCGCGAAGAAATGAAGCGTGGCACACTGGAAGCTCCGGTACCGATGCCCGAAACGGATATTCCGGAAGAGCCTGTACTGGCAGATGAACCGCTGACCTTTGCCTCATCAGGAGACTGGACAAAGAAAGTATCGAACCTGACGTTCGATGAACTTGACAGCTTGGGAAAATTCTAACGATTTGATTAAACAATACTTAAATACCTATTAAAACAATGAAAGGATTAACAACAGAAATGAAAGAACAGGTGCGTAGCGCACTGATTGCCTACCGCTCAAATTATCCAACGTTGAACCGTGCCGCAGAAAGCTTGCAGGGCGTAAGCTCGGCCACCGTGAGCCAGCTATGCAACGGAAAGTATGAACTGATCAGCGACGAAATGTTTGTACGTATCGCCACGCAGATAGGCTTTGCCTTTGACTCATGGAACCTTCACGAAGGAAAGACCTTCAAGGAAATCACTTTTGCGCTGAGTGACGCACAGGCATACAAGAATGTAACATGGATTGTGGGTGATGCCGGATGCGGAAAAACCACAGCAGCCATCGAATACCGCCGCACGCACCGCAACGTGTTCTATATCCTCTGTTCGGAAGATATGCGACGCTCAGACTTCGTTCGTGAGATAGCCAAACAGGTAGGCGCACCTACCGACACAACCAATCTGCGCGATATGCTGGAGAATGCCATCAGCATGATTTCTTTCCTGGGCAACCCGCTGCTGGTGTTCGATGAAGGAGACAAACTTACCGACAGTGTGTTCAACTACTTTATCAGCATCTACAACCGACTGGAAGGTCATGCAGGTATCGTGTTCCTCAGTACGGATTACATCAAGCGCCGCATGGATGCCGGACTTCGCTACAACAAGAAAGGTTACAAGGAAATAAACAGTCGCATCGGACGCCGTTTCTTCGATGTGTCTCCCACGGAAGAGAATGACATCTACGCCATCTGCCAGGCCAACAACCTGACCGACCGTGCCGATATAGAAGAGGTACTGAAGGATGCCAAGCGAAGCGACAACGACCTTCGCCGCGTGAAACGATGCATCCACCGTCAGAAACGTATCATTGAAGCCAAAAGAGTGAATAATGAAAAATTAAAAATGAAAAACGGAGGAGATACGGATGAATAAGGAAGAAAATACACCGCCCCCACAGAAAAAGAAGTTCACTTTCGACCGCAATGCGAAGGGGGTTCGTGAGCTTCTATCCATGAAATTCGATGTAATGCAGTTCGATGGTCCCTGGTACGATGCATTTGGCACACCTGAACGACGGGGAGTATGGATAATCTGGGGAAATTCAGGAAGCGGGAAGACCAGTTTTGCTCTCCAGCTCTGCAAGTATTTGTGTCGTTTTGGGCGCGTGGCCTACGACAGCATGGAGGAAGGTGCCTGCCGCACCATGCAGGATGCCATACGGCGTACAGGAATGATGGACGTAAACAAGAAGTTCCTGCTGATTGACAACGAGAATATGGATGAACTCAGTATCCGACTCCGGAGACAGAAAAGCCCCGATATCGTGGTAATCGACTCCTTCCAGTACACCCGTATGACTTACCGCCAGTACATCGACTTCAAGGAGCAGCACAAGCGGAAGCTGCTCATCTTTATCAGTCACGCAGAAGGCCAGTTACCCAATGGTCGTGCCGCTAAAGGAGTGATGTACGATGCCTCGCTGAAAATCTACGTGGAAGGATTCAGGGCATTCTCAAAAGGACGCTTTATCGGTCCGGTAGGACATTACGACATCGTACCGGAGAAAGCCCGGCAATATCACGGAGAAGAATAATCTTTTCAATTGACAATTGATAATTGACAATTCATAATTAGAAATATATGAAAACAATGATGAAAGACCGACCCATTACACCTCAGCAGGTGAAGGCACTGCAAGCCCAATTCCATAAGATGGGTTTTTCCGATGAAGACCGACACGGGTTTATCAGCCAGTTCACCGCTGGGCGCACCGACAGCACTGCCGGACTGACGAAGGAAGAAGCAGGGTTGTTGCTCACCCGATTTAACCGTGAGGAAGCCGACAGATTACGAAAACAGGCACGTGCCCTGGTGAAACAGATATTTTCTCTGTCGTTCCGTATATCCTGCCTTAACAAGAACTATACGAACGACACGGAAGCAGACTTTGAAATGAATAAAGCAAAAATAAACCAGTTCTGCCGTACACGCAGCAAGTTCCGCAAGAACCTTACTGAAATGTCGCTGGAAGAGCTGAAGGAAGTAAAAAGACAATTTGAGGCAATGGCACGCAAAGAGTGAATAATTAAAAGTTAACAGTTAAAAGTTCAATATGAGAAAGCAATCAGAAATTAACCGTGCCATCGAGCACTTGAAAGCTTGCAACGATAATGTGAGCCGAATACAGTTGGAAGTGCTGGAAACGAAGCGCAGTGAATCATGGGTATTCAATCGGTATGTGCGCGACGTTCCGGAAGACGAACGCAACGAAACTCTTTTCTATGCCGCACGCGATGCAGCCCAGTTCCTTGCAGGAAAGATTGGTATCAGTTCCATCTGTCCGGATCTGGAAGACGAACCCGAAGAAGAGGAAGATCAGGAGGAAACAATTACACTGAGCCTTTCGGAGTATAAAAAGCTTCTACGACGTTTAGAAAGGGTGGAAAGAAGACTTGGACTGAGAGTTGGAGACGTAGCACCTGTACCTCGAAAAGATATTTCAGAAGCACCGGATGACTTGATAGGGCAGGCTGACGCATGCAGATTGATAGGATGTGGAAAAACAACTATAAAGAGATGGGCTAACAAAGGACTGATAACTGGATACCAAAAAGGACGTAGCGTGTATTACAGCAGAAGAGAACTGATAGGAAGCCCGGTAGTGAAAGATTACAAAGACAGCAAGAAAAAAGATTAAGCTATGGAACATACAATCGAACAAATTCAGAATGACATTATGAACCGCATGCAGCAGTTTGATTTCGGCGACCGTGTAACGATACTCCGTGAACTGGAAAACTTCTGCGGACAGCAGGCCGACGAAGCCATGAAAATGGAATACGACATGGCAGCAATGGAAGACGAATTAACCGACAATTAATAATCATTTAAACAATCATTAAAACTGAATTAATTATGGCAAAAAGAACCAAGAAAACAGTAATCAGCGGAGTAAGCCGCGAACAGTACGAACAGGCATTTGCAGAATTCGCTATGGCCGACGCAAAAGCCCAGTCACTCACAGCAAAGATGGACCAGGAAATGACAAAGATTCGTGAGAAGTACGCCGACCAGCTGGCAGAACTGAACGAAACGAAAGACCGCACCTTTGATGTCATGCAGACCTACGCAACTGAGAATAAGGACACGCTTTTCGCTAAGAAGAAAAGTCTGGAATCGGCACACGGTATCATCGGATTCCGCACAGGTAACCCGAAACTGAAGAATCGGAAAGGCTTCACCTGGGCAGCCGTGACCAATTTGTGTAAAGAGTTCCTTCCGCAGTACATCCGCACCACGGAGGAACTAGCCAAGGACAAGCTGCTTGCCGACCGTGACGTACCGGAAGTTGCAGAACAGTTTGCCAACATCGGTGTAGAGGTGGTGCAGGATGAATCTTTCTATGTAGAACCCAAAAAGGAAAGCGATGCAGTCCAGACGGCCTAAATACACGTATGAACGCCGTGGTCCTCTTTGGATCGTATATCGGAATGAATATACTGATACAATTTGCACAGGCACTCCCATAGCGGAGTGCCGATCCAAAGAGGAAGCACGGGATAAGGTTTATGAACTTAATGGATGGAAGAAAGATGGAAAAGTACAGAATTGAAAGACAATTTATCAAAAAGCCTGCTCCTGCATACGCATTGAAGGTATCAGGATACTATTATAAGAGATTTCCAATTAAATCGCTTACCGAGCAGGAAGCAAAGAAAGAAATGGACGTAATAGAAAACTATTTGAACGACTTTACATACATCGTTCGAAACTCTAAAAACAAACTTGGTGTAACCCATAAGATAGAACGCACAGATAATCGCATTACGGTATACACTCTCTACAATACACCTATAATCACATTTTGGATTGAGGAGGAAAAGGAAGATGAATAAGTTACTCTGTTGTAAATGTGGAAAAGAGATTAATCCAGATGCAGGATATTACAATGCACCATCCGGTCCTCATTGCATATCCTGTTGGACAGGGAAAGATATAAATGATAGGATAAAAGAGTATGGGAAAGGAATATATGTGATTAAAACTGGAGCTGGAGACTACTTGAAAAAAGGATACCCAAAACTGTCATCTGATTTTTCGTATGAATTATGCTTTGTGAAAGATATTAAAAACGCAAGAAAATTCAGTGGTTTTATAGAAGCTTACAATTTCCAGAAATTGACTCCTTTTTTGGAGAAATGCGAAATCATTAAATTGGAATAGCCATGGCAGAACTAACCTTTAATTCACCCATTCGGCGCGACAAGTGGCCGCGCTGGATGATTAAGCTGCACGAATATCTTAAAAAGATATATGAAATACCTGTAGAAGAGGTAGAACCAGACGATTACGACCGGCTCAAACGGATAATATTTGAAAAGATTGTCGCACTGGGAAATGATAAACTTATTATGGAAGATACGAACATATTAATCTATACCGTCAAAGGAGAGAACGGTTTTGGAGTTGTAGTCGAACGAAACAGCAAAAAAGTAATCACCTATTACCTGGAATAATGAACAATCGCACACAAATTATCCTGTTCACCGCATTTTCCATCATCATCGGGCCGCTGATTATAATGGGATTCATTCTGAAACTTGCAGGAAGAATGCTCGATATACTTGGCTGGCTGTGCTGGATGGAACCACGCATGGCGCGGAAAGGATGGAATGAACTCGTACATAAAATCAAAGAATCATGGAGCACAAATTAGGAGAAACGTTCACCTGGAACGGACATACGCTCGAAGTAGCCGAAGTGGAAGACCCTGAATTTTCCTGTTCAGGCTGTTACTTCTGGGAGCACAATAAACTACCTTGTATAGGAAAAGTCGTCTGCACAGACGATTCGAGACAAGATCATAGAAACGTAATATTTAAAGAAATTAAAACAGAAGAATTATGATGCACAACTGGTTTACATGCAAAATCCGTTACGAAAAGACAATGGAAAACGGAATGAACAAGAAAGTAACAGAACCCTATCTGGTAGACGCTCTCAGTTTTACCGAAGCCGAAAGCCGTATCATCGAGGAAATGACACCTTTCTTTCAGGGAGAGTTTGTAGTTGCAGGTGTAGCAAGAGCAAATTATGAAGAAATTTTCCCAAGTGAAGAGGAGTCTGCCTGTATCTGGTATAAATGCAAACTGTGGTTTATGACACTCGACGAAAAGAGTGGAGCAGAAAAGCGTACTGCAAGCAACGTACTGGTACAAGCTTCCGACCTTCGCGATGCCATCAGGAAGCTGGACGAAGGAATGAAAGACACTCTGGCCGATTACGTGATAGCTTCCGTATCCGAAACCGCCATCATGGACGTGTATCCATACGAAGCAGACCCCGATGTGAAACCTGAATTTAATGATGCAGACAGAAGATGAAAACAGAAAAGACCTATATCCATCGCCGCGTATGCCTTTGCCGCCAGTGCGGAGGAACCGGCACAGTGACCGTGTATGCAGAAAAAGATTTTCAGCATCAGTACCCCGAACATAAAGTGTGTCCGCAATGCCAGGGCAGCGGACGCATCTGGCTCAGCGGAACAGTAATCAAGCAGATTGAACCTTATGCAGAACCAGAACCTTAATCTGTTCAAGCCTCGCAGGGTGGCAGCCAAAGTCCATTACAGCGCAATCAATCAGTTTATGTTTGTATGGATCAAGCACAGCCGCCCATGCGACCTGAAGGTGCAGCGTTCGAAGCAGAACCCGGAATACCTGGGCATCTGCTTCGATGTGGAAAACAACGACACAATCGACATGATGTGTGATTTAAAAACAAGTCTGAAAATTGAGATTATTGATTTATGATGGAAACAAATATGGTAATAGTCCCATTTGATTTGGAACTTGCCCAAAAAATAGCAAATGGTGAGATAGAAGGAAGAATAACCACCCGTGTAGGTACCGATGTACGTATTTTGGTGTTTGATGTTAAAAGAGAAGTTTTTCCTGTTTCTGCAGTAGTTGAAATAGACAATAACAAGGAAGCAGTTTATGCTTATACAGATAAAGGGCTACTGAATAATATAAATGGAAGAACAGAAGATTTTGACCTGATGTTACAGGTTCCTGAATATATGACTTTCAAGGACGGGGATATAGCAACTTTAGGATGGAAAACAGAAGACGGAAGATATTGTGAATGGGTCACAATTCTTAAAAGAGTAGATGTTGACAGTTTTAATATTATCACAAAAGATTATGTATTGGTATGTCTTAAAAGTGATACTGAAAACAATTTTTCTATAGATTTTGACGGAAAGTCAGATAGCGCGGAATGGATAAGAAAATCAACAGAAGCAGAACGTAATATACTTATAGATGCACTTAAATCAAGCGAAGACCCACGAGCTAAAGAACTTCTTAAACGTTTTTTTTGTATTGATAATATTCAACAAGATAATGAAAGCCGAAAGAAAGTATACATCTCTCTCCCAATTACAGGTATGGAAATGGAGAAAGTAGTGTCAAAGGCAAATGATAGAAAAAAGCTATTATCTTTTAAAGGGTTCGATCCGGTAATCCCGTTCGACGTATCACCAGATTCCAACGCATCTTATGCGGAACACATGGGGCGAGACATTCAGGCTCTCTTGGAATGCGATGCAGTCTATTTCTGCCGTGGATGGCAAGACAGCAAAGGATGTCAGGCTGAATACGAAGTAGCGAAGATTTACGGAAAACAAATGGTTTTTGAATAATATGGATAAACTAAAAGTCTATTATGGCTGGTCAAGAATTGGAAATGTCCGTAAAAAACGTGCTTTGTCTGTCATGTTCGAGAATGATGCACAGGGTTGCAGAAGTGACCGTGGGCAAAGATGTCTGAGAACGGTTCAAGACACCGTGATTGAAAGGTACCAAACGGATGAAGAAATGGCTGATGGGAAACGTCAGAACCGGATATTTACTGAGTACAGCCTGTTCATCGACGAGAAACCTATCAATGGCAGCCTTGAAAGATGCTTGCTGATTAACAGAGAAGCTGACAAGAACAATGTTTCTAAGGACATGAGTGAAAGAATCTCAGAGGCGCTTAGAAATGCTTTCCTTTTTTCAAATCCTGAGTATAAAGAACCTTACTCACAACTTGAATTGAAATTTGAATGATATGGGAAAGCAGGAAAGTATGGATGACTTGTTCCAGATGGTTAAGGATTTGGCCAAAGCTGAAAGGGAGCTGAAGATTGAGCAATGGGTTGAAGTAACTATTTACTACGGATATGCAGAAAAACAAGTAAGCTTATATCACTACAATCTTCCCCGTGAGATGTATTTCCGGTACCAATGGGTAATCAGATGGAGGATGGCTAAATTACAGTGCCAATACCCCAAACAGATTGTATCTACAAGCCTGTACTTCTACGACAAGCGTTCTGGAGAATCTATGGATGTTAACGGTTGCCTTAGTAAGCTGATTTCGGCCAAAGCCCAGATAACAAAAGCAGAACGCAAGATGAATGAATACATAGAACACAACCGTCAGAACAATCTGTTCTTTGACGAGAATACGGACGAGGAACTGGTTAAGTTCCGGAATAAGCTGGAGCGAAAGAAACTCGAATGTGCAGAGTGTGAGAAACGATTGGAATTATTAGTTGAAAGAAGGAGAAATAATCAATGAAAGCAGTAATAATATACTCAGGTAAAGGTGGTGTTGGGAAAACTACGACTACTGCCAATATAGCAAGGCTTCTTGCTAAACAGGGAAAGAAGGTGTTCATAATAGATGCAGACATCAACACTCCGTCTATGAATACAGAATTTGAAGGAGAGCATCCACAAGAGAATATATGGATACATTCTTCTGGTAATATGTTTGATAAGTTCATTTATTTGGAGAAATCAATGGTAAGACAGTACCTTGGTTTAGCTAAAAAGAAATTGCGTTTAATAAATCCAGATTTTGTTTTGATTGACACACCTCCAAGCGTTACAAACGTACACATAGAACTTCTAAACAATGTGAAGGTAGGATATATTCTGTTTGTTACTCAGCCAACTAAACTAAGCAATCAGGATGTTCTTCGCACAATGAAATTTTTCCGTGAGAGATGCGGTCAAGTAAACTGTGGCATTGTGGAAAATATGTGTTATGACAATACAAAAAGAAATTATCCCATAAAGCTTTTAGCACAGATACCTATGCAGGATAAGATGAATACAGGTAACTTGTTGTGTAATGCGAAGGAAGAGTTTCAAAAGATTGTGGATGAAATATCTGCAAGTGAAAGTGTTGTCATTGAAGAATACTCTACGGGAAAAGGATATGACGAAAGCTTTGATATAACGGATATGTATCTTATGCAAAACCGTAGGAAATACGTTCAGTATGAACTTAAATACGATGACGGAACAGAAAAAGTCCTTTCTTTACCTTCACCAAAATTTTTATCTGTAAGAACTTGGGGAAAAGTTCGTAATTATATACAAACTCATGATGACTTAGGATACAGATCTGACATGCGAATAGAAAACTGCGATGAGGGGAAAATAAGTAGACTGGTAAATCATTTTCAAAATGATGAAAACGCATATTTCATGGTAATAAATTCACCTCTTACAGAGGTTCGCCTTATAGCCGGGGAAATAGGAATCTGTTCGTTACTTACCGGACAAAAAGGACACTATGAGATACCGAGAGTAAGTTATCAGACAAGCAGAGGAAATGTTGTTTTATTTCCAGATGAAGTTATGCCAGTAGATATGGAGTTGTTACAACAGCAAATAAACGATGGATTTATAATGCTAAGTGACGGACGCTATCTACCTCCAAAAGAAACTGTAGAAATGTGCTATAATGCTTATGGATTGAGAGTTGGTCTTTTAGATGATTGGGAGAATGTATATGATGATTGGTTTAACTGCTAATAATCAATGAAAGAAACTCAATTGTCCTTAAATCTGGATTATGGAATTAGTAAAGAACAGGCTTGCATCCTTTGCCATCTTTCATCCGAATGTGAAGGGTGCTGTGTGAAATGCAAGGCTGAAGGAAAGAACGGAACTTGTTACGGACAAATCTGCTCGATACCGTCAAGAGACCATGACGGACAAAGGTGGGACGCATGGATGCACATTGTTTCTACTTCGCTTCCGGAACTCAAACGATTTATACCAGTGAAATACAGAAAACATTTAAAAACAAAAAAGTGATATGGCAAACATTGTAAAATTGACCGGATGCAAGGAGGTTTCGCATGATATATATGCTTACTTCACTTGCGATGCTGAAAAAGCATTGAAGGCTTTGGAACTTGAGATACCGTGTACTGGAGCAAATAGCACTGGAGCATACAACATCTACTTTAATGATAAGGGAGAAATTATCTGTCAGTACATGACGTTCTGCGTTACACGTGAGTTTAAAAAGGTTTCATCCATACAGGATGCTGTTGAATGGATGGATAAGAAAATGAATGGAAATGAGTAAAACAAAACTATATTACCTGTTCCTGGCAGTCATGTGGTGGCTGCTGGGATAGGTGGAAAGGAGAAATATTATGACTAGAGAAGATATTGAAAAAGAACTGCAATCTTGTTTAGATGAACCGGATAATGAATGGGACAGCATTTTTAATAGTGGTTTCTCAAGATGATTTATGAAAGCCGCCAACTGGCGCATAAACAACGTATGGCATAAGCCGAATGAAGAACCTGTTTCTTTTTGCTCTTTGCTATTGATCGAAAACAGCAATGGAGAATTTGATTTAGAATACAAATTCGATCCGGCCACTACGAAAAGATGGGCATACCTCAAAGACTTAATACCAAACATGGAGGAATGAATATGAATGAAAAAGACTTAAATTACATAATCAAGTGCTTTTACAACGAAAAGACTGAAAGTACTTACAGAACACTTTCATCTGCAAAGAAAAGTTCAAAGAATCCGTATGTGTATCGTGCATGGTTGCAAAATGGTAAGATATTAGACAAAGAGCTTATATATGCCTATGGACAAAGCGTCACAACCATAAAAAGAGCAGATGAAGAAATTTATAATCGATTAATCAAATAAAATATTAATCTATGAACGCAAGAGACCAAAAGAAAGTATGTGATTCCGGCTTTGTTATACTCAGAGCCGGAGAAAGAAATGGGAAACCAATTATCAAGGCAAAAAAATTGGATAATCCTGACTCATGGGTAACAATTAGAAGTGATTTTAAATCTAAAGCAGAGCGTGACCGGTACATGAAAGAGTTGCTGGAATATGATTTCTACATCGAAGACTAACAAAAATCCCCGACACCAAAACCGGATGCCGGGGATTTTCATTTTTAATTATTCATGAATCAGGGTTCGCCCAGGTAATGACATATCGCCTCGTGCTGAAGCGGAGTAAGCGTGCGCTGTCCTTTCTTGTAGTGAAGTTCGTCCAGCCTTTTTTGTAAATCTTTGTTGAGATTAATCCAGCGGCGAAGCTGGATAACGGCACTGCGTGCAGAAGAGCGGGGAAAATATCGCAGTGCAAGGTCAGTAAGATAAATAGCGTGCATAATGTTTGTGTTTGAATGTAAAGATAATAAAAATATCAGAGAAACAAACTACCCCGTAGTAACAATGCGTTTACTACGGGGTAATTTATCGGTTACTAAGTAGTAATGATGGGTTTACTACGTAGTAGTTAAGGAAGAGGTTCTTCTTTGTCTTCCTGCAAACTCTTGACCTTGTGGAAGCTCAGATTTGCGATGTTAAGCTGTCCTTTCAGTCCGATGCCAGGTCTGAACTGGAGAGTCACCTTCTTAATCATTGCAGAACTGAAGGTGTCTTCCGTAGCGGTTCCTGTGCTGCGAAGCTGCGCCTGGAAGCTTCCCAGGTTCTCCAGCTTTACAATCTGTCCGGCTGCGATGTGCAGGTTAATACGCTTCACCAGGGCACGGATTACGTTCAGCACGTCACCGTCGGTCAGTGTGGTGGCATACGCTATCTCTTCCGACAGTTCGTTGATACCAACTGAGCCGGAAGCCTGTGCCTTGGCATAATACTTGTACTCTCCGCTTTCTCTGTCCTGCGGGTTGAGCATCTTAGCAACGCTGTAATTGATAGCCATAATAGTTTTGTTTTAAAGGGTTGATAATGTGGTTTGCTTGTCATGACACAACAAAACTACGGCAGGAGAATGAGGATGCGTTGAGCAAGCCGCGACACAGTGTGAAAAGATGCATGAATATGCTGATTTGTGTGCGTTTTTTCGTATTTTTGTGTATCAAAATTACACAAGACAATGGCACGAGGAAGGGATACGGAACTGATTACGCTGAGAAATGAAGAGCTGCTTCGCAGGTATTACTACTGGACGGAGATAAGACGTCTGCGCTTTGACGACACCTTCCATCAGCTTTCCACCAAGGAGTTTTTCATCAGCGAGGAAAGAATACGTACCATCGTGAACCAGAATTACGAATTTCTTCAGGAGCTGGACCGCGAATACCGGTCGGGAAAGAACACAGAAGACAAGCCGCCCATGCCCCCAAAGAGGAAGCGCGGACGGCAGGCAGGTGTGAAATACGGCAAGCGTGTGTCTGTCATATCTGATTAGCGTCTTCTATCATGCGGCACTCATAGTTCAATTCATACACTTTTATTCCCCTGGTCATCGTCTGGCTGCGGCTGGTCTTTCGGTCGAGCGGTGAAGATGAATGCATGGGCATCCATCCCTGCAGCAGTGAATGAAGCTCGTGCACCTTGTCCGCACGTTCCTGAGCCTTGTCGGCTGTTCCGCTGGTGAAATGCGTATCGTCGTAACAGTCTATTGCCAGTTTCACGTTGACGGTTACCGTGCCCGACTGCACTTTACCGAAAGCTCCTCCCATGGAAGTCCACGAAGTATCCGGTATGTTAATCAGCACAAGAGGGAAGGTGAGCGGATAGGTGTCAGAGTCTTCGTCGTCGCGGTAAAGCATTTCAAGCTGTCCGTAGTCTTCGTCTACGTTTCTGTCGAGCCATTCAATCTTGTCTGCCACAAGCTGCTGTATCTGGTTGAATAAAGTTTCCATGTAATTCAATGAATAATTAATAGTTAATAATTAAAATCACTTCAGGCTTCCGAGCCTTGTTTCCATTACTTTGAGCAGTTCCTTTTCGGCTTCTTCCTGTAGCTTTTCGGTCAGTTCCTTGCTTTGTCCGAGGAACCTTCGCTGTGGTATTTGTGCGGTTACGTTGAGCCTTGACTTCTTGCTCAGGGCAATGGCTTTCCACATACGGGCTTCAGGAGGTGCCGAAGCGTCTTTCTTCTTTCGGGTTTTCGAGGAAGTTCCACGCCGTATTCCTGCCGCCTTGAAATACCGTGCCCATGCCATTTTCCGGAGCTTTGGCGTGATGCGTGGATGTGTGCTGACGGTTCCTCCTTCATTGTGTATTGCGGCGTATTCTACCGTATTCCGCACAAGGACCTTGCCTTTCATCGGCACATCGTAGGTGGCTCCCATGAGCCGTTTCCGGCTGCTGAGCAGAGGGCCGTAACGGTCGGAAGCTTTTTTGCTTCCCGACTGCTGCCGTCGGGTCGGCTTCCATGGCTGGAGTCCTCCGTTTCGGAAACCGCCGTCACGGAAGTTCTGGCGTGTATGGTTCACGGCCAGCACTCCCGCCTTGCGTGGAAGCGTGTCGCTGATGGTTTTCTGCAAGTCTTGCTCCAGCAGTTTCAGCGTCTTTTTCAGGTCAGTTGTTTTCATCGTTTAAAATGTAAGAAGGTGTGTAGCAGTCATCTGTTGTTTTTTTTAGGTTTGAATTTTTCAACAAATCCTTCGTAATCGTTGAACTTCGTCTCTTTTTTTGTCGTTGTCTTATTATTATCCATTATGCATTGTTTTTTAATGAATTAATCGTATATTTGCAGTACAAGATAGTCCTTAGCGATGCCGCCACGGGAGGCGGAAGCGCGAAAGCCCTTATATCGGAGGTTCGAATCCTTCCCGTTAAGGGCTATTTTATTTTTACAAGGTTCTTCATTCCCAGATTCCTTTCTTCTATTGTTCCAGCCGTAATAAAGGCATTCACCGTTTTCTTTTCCCCCTGTATCTTTGCGGCATAGTTCAGGCTTACCACAAACTTCTGCACCTTCCCGTCCTGCCGTGTGATGAACTGGATGTTTCCGGCTTTTTCGTCCCAGTACACCTCACAGTCATTCATTAGTGAGGGCAAGGCCGCAAGCTGTTCTGCCGTGACCGCTTTTCCTGCCTTCTGCTTTACGCTGCGCAGTGAATGGTGTATCTGCTTGTCGGTCATGTAAATTTCATCTGTAAGCGGCTCTATTCCTTTTTTACGGACAAATTCCTTCACGTCATCTGCCAGCCGTCCTATCCTTACGGCATCTCCTTTTGGATAACCTTTCTCCAGACGACGGATGATGTCTTGTATGCCTTCTCCGGCCATCAGCCTTTCTACCGTTTTCTCCGCCCCCGGATAAGCTTTTTCGTAGTACGGATGGGTATGGCTGAACAGTTCCGGCTCCAGCCCCGGGTTGCTATCCAGTCCGGGCGAAGGCATGTAGTCCACCTCGGGGATGCTTCCCGTGACGGGGTCGTCCGTTTCCTCCAGATCACACTTGCATCCCCACCGGTCGTGAGGATGGTGGCTTTTCCAGAAGGGGTGTGTCTTGGGAAGCGTAAGCCCGACGCGCCAGTATTCCCTGTGGAACACGTCGGGGTCAGCACTGGTGGTGGGCATCCATTTCAGGTTTGGTAAGATGTCGGCGTTGCGTGAGAAACGTTTCCAGTCGGCGGCATAGCGGGCACGGAGTACGGCTGTGTCGTATTCCGTACGTAGCCAGTGGTTGTTGTAGGTGCCGATGACAGACTCAGCATCTTCCTGGAATCGACGGAACTCTTTCAGCTTTCCGTCTTCATCGAGAAGCTGTGAGGCGATGTCATTCTGCATGCGGTGTGTGCGGAATGCGGCAAACACGTCGGCATCGTCTTTCAGAGCCTGACGGAAAAGGGTGTCGGCATCATCTACATCCTCTATGGGGTATCCTTCCTGAAGCGCACGTTCAAAGGTGTCGCGTGCGGCTTCATACAGTTCCGGATAGATGTCTTCCTCTACATTGAACGTTTTCGCGTAAATGTCGGCCAGCAGACGTGCCATCAGTTCCGGAGTGAATGAGGCGGAAACGGATGCTTCATTCCTGGGATGGACGGAATGACAGCAGGAACAAGTCTGTCCGTACAGATCATTCATTACCATCTTAAAGCCCCGTTTTTCGGGGCGCGGACGAAAAAACGGCGGATGTGGTTGTAGAATCGGGTTAAATAGTTTTTACTTTCCGTTTGAGAGTCGTTTAAATCCTTCCGTTTCTCTTCTTTTCTTTGTGCCGTTTTGCCGTCAGGCGTGTTATTCGTATCAGGTAATACGGCATTCCCTTTTTCCTGCTGTTCGGCTTTCAGCTGGTCGTAATTCTCAGGCTTGGGTATTCCGGTAAGTTCATAAAACGTGTCGTCGGATACGGGTGTGCCTGCGTTTCGCATCTTGGTTATCACGTCGGCAATGACCGTGATGTTTGTTTCTTTCGGTTCTACGTACACGAATTCTCCTCCGCGTGTGTTGTATCCCATGCTTTCGAAGATGTCCGTCATGTCGTAGTTCAGCACGTTCAGGATAAGCTGGCGGTCGGATTCATTGATTTTCTTTTCTCCTTTCTCCTGCACGGTTCCCAGCGACTGGGTTCCACGTTCGGAGGCTTCGGTGGTAAGCGTATTGCCCAGGAATATCTTGCTGATCTCATTGTTGCACCGCTCATACAGCTTGTCATACAGGTCGGACGAGCCGCTTTTACCGGCACTTTCCAGCAGCTTCAGCTCACTGCCTTTCGGGTGGATAAAGCATGCGGCTGCTCCCTGCTCGTTCATGTCGTCAAGAATTTGCAGGCGTGCCTCTTCATCTTCCGCATCGTAGGTATATTCGCGGATGGGCATTCCGAATATTTCGCAGAACTGTGCCCAGTCGGCCATATCGTTACGTTTGAAAATGACGTAGGGTGCAGCGTTTGCCAGTTTACCCAATGCACGCGGCTTGCCCACAAAAAGCACATCGCGAAAGTCTGTCCAGGGAGTTCCGGTGATTTCACCCTGACGATGAAGGATAAGACCTCGAACGGGGTCGACGTTCTTTCTGGGTATCAGTTCGTAATTAATCCATCCGCTTTTGTCGCGGTAGAACTGGAAAAGAGAGAATCCCCAGAACACGGTGTCTACCAGGTCTTCGATGAAATGGAAAAACCAGGGTGAACGCAGCATCACGTTGATTTCCTCGTCAGGTTTCCCGTTACGACGGAACTCTATCTGAATGTTTCGTGCCGAAGCGATTCGCTTGTCGCGCACACTGCTCAGGTGCCCGTCAATCAGGATGTCTTCGTACATGTCGTACAGGCGTACGCGGTTGGTGAAGTCTACGTTTTCGGCCCCGCGTATGCCGCTCATGTATTTCTGCATGTCGAGGAAAAAACGCTGCGGCTGGGTAATGATGACCGTTCGTGCCGGACTTCCCTGCGGATTGATGTTTCCGCCTATGGTTATTCTTTTCTTCTTGCTCATATCAGTATCGGGTGTTTCTTCGTGGATAACTTCGCATCTGGAATGCGGAATTTAACTTAGTGGAATCTTCGTCGAGTGCCGGCAGTCCTTCCACGCTTATCTCAAATTTTGACACGCCTTTCAGCCATTCCAGGCTTCGCTCGTAACGGTCTATCCGTATCTTGGAAATCTTCTGCGGATTGTGTATGCAGAATACGTGATACAGCGTGATGTCTTTGGCATACATCAGTACAAGCGGATGGCGTTCGGAACCGGTGGCTGCAAAAATCTTGTCGCAGTCAAACCGTGAAGACAGGTATCCGCGCATTTCGGCGATGGCCTGGTCTTCGCATACTTCAAGAAGTGATTCGTCTTCACGTATGAGCGCATCGAGTATTTCACGGTGTATGGATGCGTCGTAATCTTCCGGGTTAATAAACTGGCTCATGTTCTGTATTTGTTTTTTTGCCGGATGGTGGTCCGGCTTACGGTTATTGTTTTTTGTAAGGATGCATTCTTGCGGTCGATGGCACGGTTTCCTCCCTGTATGCAGTCCGGACCGTCGGCAGGATAAGGAAGTGTCATTTCAAAGAGGTCGAACTGGTTGATCAGTTCTTTCATGTGCGGATTGTCTTTTTCTGCTTCATTGAATATCAGCATTCCTTCACGGTCCAGCGGTTCCAGGTCGGCTTCTATACGGGTAGCCTTGTCGGTCTTCTTGTCTTCATCCGGCTTGATGGAAAGCTGTTCGTTCCTCTTTCTTCGGATGCGTGCCAGGTGGCGTTTCAGTACCTGCTGGAAAAACGGGTCCTGAAGCTTGTTGTTCTCTACCATGCAGTAAAGGTTGGTCTTTCCGCCTACATATTCATTCAACAGGAAGAACCAGTTGATGAATTCTTCGTTTGTGGTATGGTCCAGAAAACCTTTAATGACATAAAGCACGCCCTGAAGTTTGCCAAGCAGCCATACGGCCTTGAAGCTGGCACCTTTTTTCTTGCTTTCGCCTGGAGCAGGGTCGCCATACACCATGAGGAATTTGAATTTACGCAGAGGAGGAACCTTACCGAAAGCCAGCTTGGTAAATACGCTTCCACCGGTGAGCGGGTTGTTGAAATATTCCTTCTGCTGCGCCTTTGTGCTGATTTTGGCCAGCACCTGGTCAATCTGTTCCTCACTGTTCTTTGCCGGCCAGGTGGAATGTCCTTCCTTGTCGCGTATGTTAATCACGTCCCAGTGGTCGGCCTGCTTTCCGGCACGTGTGATGCAGCAGTCGCGTGCAATGATGTTTCCGCAGAAGATTATCAGTGTGGGTATGGCCGTGTCACGTGTTCCGTACAATGCTTCTTCCCACCATCCCCACATCTTGTTTACCGTGTCAGGATTACGGCATGCTTCGTCCGTATCGAAGTCATCCACCAGCAACACGTCGGGTCGGTCGGCTTCGTTACGGCTACCACGCGGGGCACTTCCTGCACCTACGGCACGAAACGCACATCCTCCTTTCGTAATGAATTCCTCTTCACTCCAGTTTCCAAGGTTCAGCTGTGTGCCGTAATAAGCCTTGATAAGTCCGTTCCGTTCAAACTGCTTCCGGTATGGGTCAAGCAGACGGACGGCACTGTCTTTCGTGGCCGATGCCATGATGACATTCCGTTTTCTTCCCGTAAGTACCAGGAACATGACAATGAACATCACGCAGGTACTCTTGGCCAGAGAGCGTGCCCACGAAAGAACCTCAAACCATTCATCGTGTTCGATGCAGCGCATGATGGCCTTAATCTGGAACGGGGCAAAGTCGAACTTGCAGAACTCCGGGAAGAAGAAACGTATCCACTCCAGCGGACGCTTTTCGAGCCATGCCTTGTGCCGTTCTATTTCGGCCCGGCTCTTGTTTACTATTACGACTCCTTTCCGGAGAGAATCCTGCTTGTAATCTTCCCAGATACGGAGTGCTTCTCTGTCCTGCTGTTTCATAGGTTATCCTTAATAAACTGGTCAAACAATCGGATAAACGTCTTAGTCATATCCGGGTCCTGCGGGCGAAGCCAGTCGGAAAACCGCATTCCCACACTGATAATGTCACTGATTCCCACATCGCTTTCCAGCTTCTTGATGGTGGCTGCCAGTTTTCCCAGTGTGTCGGCTTCAGACGGGGTGGCATATCGCTTTCCTTCTTCACGGCTCTGTATGGCCTTGTTTATTTCGGCCACCTGCCGGTGAAGTGCGGAAATCTGCTGTTCGCGTGTAAGCGTCATGCCAATCTTCATCTCCTCCCATTTTTCCGAGTTGATCCATCGGGAAAGTGTCTGGCGTGAAACGCCTGTCTTTTCTGCTATTTCCTGCTGAGTAAGGTTCTCTTTCAGGTAAAGCATGCGTGCGTATTCCTTTTTTTGCGTGTTTGTCAATTCTGCCATGTCTTTTATATCTTATTTTGTGTTTTGCAAATTTCGTCCATAAATATATCATTCACAATACTTTATTTTTATCATACCCTTTATAAACCGCATGATGACGTTTTAAAAGTGTGTCATAAAAATGCCATCTTGACAGTCCTTTTTTTTCTTCCCAATTTTGCATCAAAACAGCAATAAAAGCAAAATGAACAAACGATTTTTCAATATGATACCTTCGCCCGATGTGGCGTGTATTCTTCTGTATGGAGAAGTAGGCGACAAGTGGAACGGCGTGACCGATGCGGACATTGTTCGTGAGCTTCGCGACTATGAATCATTGTACGGTAAGATTGATGTGCGAATCAACAGCATTGGGGGAAGCGTATATGCCGGAATCGCAATCTTCAACGCGCTTCGTGAAAGCAAGGCAGATATTACCATTTACGTGGACGGGGTTGCCGCCAGCATTGCAAGCGTGATTGCCATGTGCGGAAAGCCGGTGTACATGAGCCAGTACGCACGTCTGATGATTCACAATGTGCAGGGAGGATGCTGGGGCAACAAGGAGGAACTGAAGCAGACCATGGAACACATTGAACAGCTGGAGGAGACACTGGCAGACATCTATTCTTCGAAGACCGGAACAGACCGCGAAGAAATTAAGAAGACTTACTTCGACGGTAAAGACCACTGGCTTACGGCCAAGGAGGCAAAGGATATGGGATTCGTGGACGGAATCTACGACGTGGAAGAAGCAGAACGCCAGGAAGTGGAAAGTCCGGACAACGTGTACAGACTCTTTATGAACAGAATGAAAAATAACCCATTAAACAACGATAAAGCAATGTTTGACGAACTGAAGAAACGTCCCTTGTTTGCCAACTGTGCAGATTCTGCCTCTGCGCTGGCCGTAATCGGGACACTGGAAAACAAAGCAGGGAAATATGACACCCTGAAGGCGGAAAACGACACACTGCGACAGAAGCTGAAAGGTTTTGAGGATGCGGCTGCGGAAGCACGAAGGAAAGAAATCGACACGATGCTGGAAAACGCGGTAAAGGAGGAACGCATCCGTCCGGCAGACAAGGACACATATCGTACCTTGCTGGAGAAAGACTTTGAAAATGCATCGAAGATTCTGGAAGGTTTGCCCCGGAAAAAGATGATTTCCGACGGACTGGATAAGAACGACCCCGAAAACAAAGGTGCATGGGAAAAGGAACAGGAAAACATCCGTGAAAGACGTTACGGAAAGAAGTAGTAAATAACAATTAATCAAAACAAAACATGGCAATTCAGATTCAAAACACAGCCTATGACGGTGAGGTTCTTGAGAGACTGCTCACCAAGGCGGCTACCGGAAATGAACTTGTACAGAAAGGACTGATCAAGCTTGTTCCGAATATCCGCAAGAAATACTCCATTCCCCGACTGAAGACGGGAACCATGTTGCAGAAACGCAAGGAAATGCCTGAATCGAAGGATTCCAAGGGTGATTTCAATTATTCGGAGAAAGCTCTTGTTCCGCATGACTTTATGGCTTATACGGAATTTAACCCGAGAGCTTTTGAGGAAATCTGGCGCAAATATCAGCCGAAAGGAAACATGGTGTTCGACCAGCTTCCTCCTGAAGTGCAGAACCAGTTGCTGGATGCGATGTCCCGTCAGGTTAACTTTGAGCTGGGGTACCACTTCGTTAACGGTATCTATAAAGACGATGACGAAGATGATGATCATCTGTTCAACGGTATCCTGACTCAGATTATGGCCGACAGTGAAGTGATTCATGTGAAGTCTTCTTCTGCTGAGACAATGATTACCCGTTTGCAGAAAGTGCGCAAGGCTACTCCTCAGGTGCTCCGAAACAACCCGAATTTCGTTTATATGATGTCTGTAGACGATGCAGACCGTTACGATGACGAACTGACACAACGCGATGCCAAGGGTGCCAACTGGACGGATACGAACGCCGTACGATTTAAAGGCACAAACATTGTTCCGCTGGCTGCCATTCCGGACGGTGTGATTATCGGTACCGTAGCTACTCCGGACGAAGACTCCAACACTTGGGGTGCAGTGAACCTGGTAGACGATTTTAACGTGATCCAGATTGACAAGGTGACCAACGCCGGTGAGAAGTATTTCTTCAAGATGCTTATGATGGCAGATACCAACGTGGCTTTCGGAGAAGAGGTAGTATTGCTGGATGTGCGTGAAGCTGCTACTGTATCGGCTTCAGGAACCAGCATTACGCTGACAACTCAGGCAAGCAAGGTTTCGATTGAACCGGATTCAGACAGTAAGGCATATACTATTTCAGGAGATGACATTCTGATGGGTGCCATGCTGGAAATTACGAATACTCATGCAAGCAACAAACTTACGGTCAACTCGATTGAAGTTGCTGCTGGTGCTACCAAGAAAATCTACTACAGCGGAAAGTCCTGGTTTGATGCCAAAGAGGTAGACGTAAAGATTACGGAGGTATCTCCTCAGCAAGTGCAGGTAGTGGGCACCGTGGAAACGACAACCAAAGAGCAGGCATAAGGAGGACTGAAGGATGAAATACTTTACAATGGGTGAACTTTGTGCCAGCACCACCGCCGACGCTCATGGAATCAAGAATACACCGCCTCTTCAGGAGGCGGGTAATCTGAAAGCCCTGGCCGACAACGTGCTTGACCCGCTCCGCGAATGGTACGGGAAACCGATTGCCGTCAACTCCGGGTACCGTTGTCCGCAACTGAACCGGCTGGTAGGAGGTGCGGCAAGCAGCCAGCATCTGAAAGGAGAAGCTGCCGACATTACAGCAGGAAGCAAGGAAGAAAACCGTAAACTCTTTGATTACATCAAAAGCCATCTTCCTTTTGACCAACTGATTGACGAAAAGAATTATTCCTGGGTGCATGTGTCTTACAAGCGCGACGGAAACAACAGAAAACAAATATTGAAACTATAACCATGGCGTAGTACGCCAAATGCTACGCCAATAAAGCACAACAAAATGAAACGGATTATCTTATTTTTCAGCCTGTGCCTGATTACACTGGCTTCATTTGCGCAGACCGTACTTCCGGCTGCAGAACCTGAAACATCGTTCCTTATCGACCTGGGAAGCTTTACCGGAATCGTAGCCCTGGTTTCTACCTTGGTGACACAGATTCTGAAGGTTGTTCCGGCTATTTCCGCAAGCAAACTGGCTAAAATTTTGATTTCATGCGGTGTGGGCATGGTAGTATGTATTATTGCATGGCTGTTGCAACTCACTCCGTTACTTACAGGATATATCTGGTGGCAGGTGCTGATTTACGGACTCGCGGCGGGACTCAGCGGATGCGGATTCTATGATGTGATTAAGGCTATCGGAGCACTGTTTAAAAAAGAGTAGAGCATTATGGATTGGACCCTGTTACAGTCACTATGGGACTGGCTTCTTCCTGCCGGATGGCTGGCTACTGCCATTGCCTGGTGGCGTGACAGGAAGGTGTATCAAGTCCGTGCGGTAAAGGAAACTGAAGGCACCTACAAGACTCTTTACGATGATCTGAGTGCCACGGTATTGGAATTAAGCAAACAATTACGAAAACAAAACGAACGCAATATTAACCATGAAACGGCTTTACGAAAGATGCATACTTGCAGGTATGCTGACCGCTGTCCTGTCATTATCTTCTTGCGCCAGCAGCAGAAAGGCCAGCTCGGAAACCGCCCGCTCGGACAGCCTCCGAACGAGCGTAACCGAGCAAACAACTTACGAGCCGGTCCCGAAAAGGACGGCGACCTGCTCGGTGAGTGCGGAGCAGTGGCTGAACCTGAGTAAACTTCCTGCCGGATTCGGGCTGAGCTATCGGAACGACGGTCTGAATATTGACATACAATCGGACGGAGAAGGTGGCGTGAACGTCACAGCTACAGCCGACAGCACAGGAAGACAGGTGACCGTAACACGTACGGAAACCGACCACCGCATACGCGATGAAACTGTGAGCAATGAAGTGAAGGAAACACGCCCGGGAGCGCAGGGATGGCTGACAGGAACAGCCCTGACTCTGCTGGGTATTTTCCTTATCTGGCAACTGATTAAACGATATTTAAAACACGATTAAAAACGACAATATTATGGCAGATACAAGCAACGGACTGATGTACGGCGTGGCCGCCGTTAAGTTTAAGGCTTCCGGCTCTGGTTCGCAGGAAAAGACGCTGGGCTGGCTGGATTCAAACGGGATGCAGCCTGCAGGCAATGCACCGACTTTCCTTGATGTGATGGCTGCGCAGGTGACTGATGGACCGGTAGACAGCATCATGACCAATCCGGGAAGTGACGCGTTTACAATGAGTCTTATCCAGCTGAATGCGCAGAGTATGGTGGATGTGTTCGGTGGAAAAGCTGGAGCGGACGGTTCTTATACACCACCTGCAAAAATGATAGCAAATGGTGTGCTTACTATTATCATGCACTCCGGACACGGTTTCCGCATATTCAATGCACGTCTGAGCCGTAACGGTTTCCAGAACGGCATCAATATGCAGAATGTACTGGCAATGGGTATCCGTGTAGATATGTTGAAACCCACCGATGGAAAGGATAGACGTTATCGTACTTATCCTCCTGGCACAGAAGATTTTGATGCTGTTGATTCAACCGAAGATGCAGAAGGATGAATGCACAAGATATAGAACTGCTGGCAGGCATCTCCCTCAGTGACGGGGGAATCAGCCTGCCGCTTCATACGGTACTTCGGAAACGTCCGTTCCGCATTACGATGAAGACACCTACCACACGCAGTCTGATACGAATCAGCAAGCGTTATCTCCGAATCGGGGTGACTCAGGAAGAATATGACGCATACGACCTGGACCAGCGTATCCGGTTTGTCTTCCTTCATGGAAAGGACATCAGCCGTATTGTGGCATACGGAATTGTGAGAGGGCCTGTACTGGGAAGGTTGCTTAACCGCCCGGTGGCCTGGATGCTCCGCGAACTGATGACGCCCGACGAACTTGCAGCCGCCTGGCGACAGGTGCTGAACAGTACATCTACCACGTCTTTCGGGATTATTATCGCATCGGCAGCAGCTCTGAACAAGATGCAGCCCTTAGCGAGCCGGAACGAGAGCGCAAACGAAAAGAGGAGTTAAAGAAGGGACATACGGAACCTTCGCATAGCCTTTTCGGCGTAGTAGGTCAGATTGCCACGGAAACAGGATGGAGCATTGACTATATTCTGGACAAGGTAAATGTAGTTACCCTTCAGCTCATGATGGCAGACATGCCTCACTGGGTTCCTCCGAAGAAACCGGACCTGAAGCAGCAGATCCGTGAAATGGAGGAACGTGAAAAACAAAGAAACAGTCGCACACAAACAGAAAACACCAATCAGACAAAGGGAATGAACCCGATGGAGTTCTTTACCAACTATGCGGTAAAGGACTGATTATTCATCATTATAAATTGGAATCATGGCAGTACCCGTTGAACTGGAAATATTCATGAAAGACTTGACCAAGGCCGGACTACAGAGCGTGGGTAAGAATGTGGATGATGTGGAAAATCAGACTCTGCAACTGATATCTGCATTGAAACAGGTAATTGCCGAACAGAAAAAACAGTTGGAGGTTAACAAAATAGCTGGTGTAAGCTATACACAGGAGGCCGCCAACATCCAGGCACTTACTGGGCAAGTAAGAGGACTTGAAGCAGGGCTTAATAGTTTGAAAAAGACTAAGGAAGAAGCGGCAAAAACTCCTTCAATCGACATCGATACCGAAGCTGTTACCCGTAAGACAAACAACCTGAAGATGCAGTTCAGTCAGGTAGCAAGAGAACTGCCTTCACTCGCCATGGGACCGCAGATGTTTATCCTGGCTATCTCCAACAACCTTCCTATGCTGGCGGATGCCATATCGGATGTACGCAAGCAGAACGAACTTCTGGCCGCATCCGGACAAAAGGGTGTGCCGGTATGGAAACAGCTGGCCGGTGCTGTCTTCTCATGGCAGACTGCATTGGTAGCAGCTATATCTTTAGGTATTGTGTATGGAAAAGAAATTGGTAACTGGGTATCTTCTTTATTCAAGGCGAAAAAAGAGCTTATTGACACTCAAAAAATTCAGAATGAATTAAATAAAGTTCAAGTAGAAGGAGGAAAATCTGCGGCTGAAGAAGCGGCCAAACTTAAAATACTTTATGAAGCAAGTTTGGATACATCTAAATCAATGAAGGAAAGAAATAAAGCTGTCGACGAACTACAGAAAATGTATCCTTCTTATTTTGGGAAGTTAAGTAACGAGGAAATTTTGGCAGGTAAGGCATCAGATGCTTATGATCGTCTTACAAAATCAATTATATCATCTGCTAAGGCAAGAGCAGCCATGAACAAAATGGTGGATGAACAAGGGAAGATACTGGAAAATGAACAAAAGATAAATGATGCGTACTCCAGATTAGATCCTCTTTTACCAAAACTTGAAGCAGCAGAAAAAAAATTAAATATAGCAAAAACGTCTGCAAGTCTGAATGCAGGAAAACTTTCAACTTCCGGAACTAGAAATCTTTCAGTTGGAGGAAATGTCGCAGTTCAAAAGGCTCAATCAGATTATGACCAGTTAAAGAAAGAAACAGATGCAATTTACGAAGAAATTGCAGGATACCGTGCAGCCATATATGAATCGAACAAGATTTCTAAGGAATTGGAAAAAAGCATTAAGGTAGATGACATTGTTACAGAGGAAAAAGGTAGTGGTACGGGTTCCGGAAAAACCGACTACGCTTCCCAGCTTGCCGATGCTCGTGTAAAAGCACAGCAGACTACGGAAAAACTCCGCATACAGATTATGCAGGAAGGTATTGCCAAGCGTATGGCACTGGCCAAGCAGGAATACGATGAATCTGTGGCTGACATTGACAAGCAGGAACGGGATATGCTTGCCAAAATGAATCAGGCACGCAAGCAGGGTGACAATATCCCACAGAGCCAGTACGACGATGTAAAGAATACGGCGAACACCAACCGTATGCTGGCAGAACAGGTGTATAACGAAAAGATATATCAGATTGAACAGGAATATCGCGACAAGGCCACGCAGAGCCTTATCGACTACAATAAACAATACGGAACGTATCAGGAGAAGCGTCTGGCCATTGCAATGGATTATGCCCGGAAAATTGCCGCTGCGGAAACAGAAGGAGAGGCCGACGTATTAACCCGTGAACGTGACGACAAGCTGGCCAGCCTGGACTTTGAGGAAATGAAGAAAGGGATTGACTGGGACAAGATTTTCGGTGACCTGGAACGTGTGTCTACTGATACACTGGAAAGCCTTCGTGAGAAGCTGAAACAATACCTGGAAGGAATAGGCGATGACATCAGCCCCGAATCTTACAAGGAGGTAATGGATGCTTTCAATGAGATAGACTCCGAGCTGGCCGACCGTTCCCCGTTCGAAACGATGAAGAAGGGGTACGAAGATTACAAGTCTGCGATGGATGAGGTACGTTCTGCTCAGAACCTTCTTCAACAGGCACAAGTAGGCGGAAGTGTTATCGTGGAAGAATATGACGAAGCAACCGGAACCCTTACACGTAAGCTGATTACTCAGGCCGAAGCCGAGGAAAGACTTCGTGCTGCTCAGGATAAACGATACAGTGCACAGAAGAATCTGACGGATGCGGCCAATTCTATCGGACAGAAAGGAATGGCAATCGTCAATGCCGGAAACGACATAGTGGATATGTTAGGAAACTTTGGCGTAAAAGTTCCGGAAGCGGTGAGTGAGACATTGAACGGAGTCAGTCAGGTAATGAGTGGACTGGAAAGCATTGATTTGACAAAACCATTCAGTGCTATTACAGGGTCAGTTAGTATATTGACTGGAATAGGCAATACGATAGCCGGACTGTTTGGTTTCGGAGGTGCCGATTATTCGGGGTATGAAAACCTTAAATCAAAGTATGAAGGGCTGATTGACATTTGGGATTCGCTTATCTCCAAGAAACAGCAATATATCGACATTGATTATGGTGCAGAAGCTCAGAAAGCAGCTGAGGAAGCTAAAAAACTGGTAGACGTGCAGATTGAACGCCAGCGGCAGTTGATGGAAGCTTTGTCAGGAAGCGGTGCAAGCATCGGTAGTCACTCTCTTGGATACAGGGTAAACCGTGGAATGAGTGCGCAGGATTGGGCAAGGCTTTCGCAGCTTACTGGCGCAAATATACAGGGATTTGGTGACGTGATTAATTTGGATGCGGATGTCATAGGTAAAGTCCTTCAGGACGAAAAGTTTGTGTCGGTACTGACTGCTGTCAACTCTGAGTTTGTGACCTACATTCAGAACATAGACAAATATAGCGAACAGTTGAAGGAAATAGCTGATCAGGAAAAAGAGGCATTCACTGGAGTAAGCTTTGATGAATTCCGTGACAGCTTTGTGAGCATGATGTCGGATTTGGATGCTACCAACCAGGATTTTGCAGACAATTTCGAAAAATACCTTCAGAACGCCATATTCTCTTCTCTGGTTGCTGGAAAATACAAACAGCAAATTCAGGAATTATATGACACATGGGCTACAAAAGCAGAATCAGGAGGTGAACTGACCAAAGATGAAGCCGGTATATTAAGAAACAAATATCAGGATATTATTAATGATATGCTGGCAGAAAGGGAACAGATAATGAAAGATTTCGGTTGGGAATCTTCATCTGCGGATTCCGGAAGCAGCCAGTCACCCAGCAGTGGTGCACTGACCACCATGAGCCAGGACAGCATATCTACCTTTGAAGGAATAGGACGAAACATGCAGACGCATCTGGCCAATACGGACAAGTTCGTACAGGAAATCCGAAATACGCAGAAGCAGGATAGCCAGACTTTGGCTACCATAGCCGGACATACGGCACACCTGGTGGAGATACACGAGATATTGAGTGATATGAAATTGAACGGTATAACACTGAAATGATATGGACCTGACAGGATACCTAACAATTAACGGAACGGACGTATGGACGGAATACGGTGCTTTCCTGGGAGAGACGGAAGAAGGCGGACACGTAAACATGGATGCTTTGCTTCGAATGCCAAAGGCAAAGGACATTACCACCGTCGACTTCCGGGAACGGGTAGGGGTAGAGCTTCCTCATAACCCGAACGTGAAGTTGAGCAGCATCGAACGTACATTGCAGTTCTGGCTTCGTGGAAACTCCGCATCCGACCGGCTGGACAAATATCAGCGTATGATGACGCTCATCACGTCGGGTATGCTTGCAATCGCCGTGAAGAATTACCGAACCTACAATATGGTTTATCAGGATATGCCGGCAGATCCGGAATGGTACGAAAGCTACGAAGGAGACCGGTTCTATGTGCTGTTTTCACTGAAATTCTTGGAGCCGCAGCCTTCTATTTAGTAATTGATTAAACACTGTTTAAATGGAACTGAAAATATACGATAAAACGAACAACCTCCGCCTGACAGCCAGCCCGAACTCTTCTTCCAGTGTCACGGAAGAAATAGGCGGGGAATGCAGCGTATCTGCATCCTTCACCCATACCGAATACGTGCCGCTGGATGTGGATGACTACATCGAGGTGGAAGGCGTTCGCTACAAGGTAAAGTCACGTTATCGTCCGAAACAAAAAAACACACAAACTTATGAATACAGCGTGAAGTTCTATGCGCCGATACATGATGCGGAAGATACACTGATGCTGTTCCAGGAGGGTGGAACCACTTCTGAATTCAGTTACGACGGTGGTCCGCGCGAACACCTGCAGTTGTGGATAGACAATATGAACCGCCGTGCCGGTGGAAATCTGTGGAGCATCGGAACGGTGATTACCGCCGAAAACAAGGTGATTGATTACCGGAATGTGAAGTGCTGGGATGCGGCATTTGGCAGCAACGGCATCGCCGCCACATTTGATACGGAAATGTGGGCAGACGGTTATGTGATTAATCTCTGCAAGGCTGAACGTGGGGAAGTGGTGGAGCTTGGCTACCTTCAGGGGCTTACCAATCTGGCGCAGGAAGATAACGGAGAAGTGAAATTCTTTACCCGTCTGTTCCCGTTGGGCAGCACACGCAATATTGATGCGACAAAGTACGGGTATTCCCGTCTGCAACTTCCAAGCCGGGAAATATATGTGGACAAGAACGTAGACTTGTACGGCGTGAAGGAAGAAACGGAAGAAGCTGCGTTTGCTGAGATATATCCTCAGTATGTAGGTACTGTTTCATCTGTACGTACGGAAGAGAAAACCAGCGAGGAAGGACGGAAGTACACCGTATATTACTTCAAGGACAACGGCATGAACTGGAATCCGAAAGACTACGAGATTCCGGATCTGGACTATATGTTACAGTTCCAGACTGGCGAGCTGGCAGGGCGTGGAACGGACGGTTCTTTCCAGGCTGCATGGCATGAAGATACACGGGAATGGGAAATTATAAACATATATCCGGATGATACGACTCAGATTCCTGGAGACGTGATTATACCGAATCCGGGCGACAAGTATATACCATGGAACTTCGCCATGCCGCAGGAATACATCACCGCAGCGGAACAGGCATACAAGCTTGCGGTAGATGACTTCCTGAATACCTACAGCTTTGACCCTAACAAATACACCGGAACTACTGACCGGAACTACATAGAAAAGAATAATACACCGCTCCGCATCGGATGGAACGTGCGTCTGCTGTCAGAACAGTATTTCGGTTCTACCGGAGGATACAAGGATACACGTATTACCAAGGTTCAGCGCAAGTTGAATGACTTGTGCCAGGCTACGATTACCTGCTCGGATGAAGTTGGTACGGGGTGGAAATCTTCGGTGGATAACTCGCTGAACTCGCTACGGTATGAGGTAGCCAGACAGGCTGAACAATATGTATATGATGTAATCCGGTCGTTCGATGAAAAAACACCGTCTGATAAGAATATATTCAGTGCATTAAAATCGTTGAAGACACATCTTCGTAAGGATGCACCTGACCGGACGGAGTTTTTGATGAAGCTTCTTGGCGGTATCATATCTCCTTTCCTTACATCTCCCGACTTTGTTACTGGAATGATGGGTGCCGGCATGTCATTCTCTTCAGAAAAGGGCGGCGAGTCTGTCGGATGGATTGACAAACTGTACGTGCGCAAGAAAGCCATCTTCCAGTTACTTTCAATAATGGAGACCGAGCTGGCCGGAGCTTCCTTCATGTTCAATGCAAGCGGAGCACGGGCTACGATAACAAAGGTAGAGCGTATTGATGCGGTTCCGTTCTATTATGCGGATGGTAGTGCTAAATACTATTCAGATGGCAGCAGAGCATACGTTCAGCCAAGCGAACATGGCGCCGTGTACCGCTGTTACTTCCTTGTAGATGATGGTGAGAAAGCAATCGAAAACCGTTTCCGGGTTGGCAACTTGGTGCGCAGCCAGTCATTCAATATCAAATCCGGAGTCTATGAGAATGTTAGTAATCATTACTGGTGGCGGTTAGTCACTGCCGTCGGCGATAATTGGATAGAAGTATCTGTAAATCATTGTGACGAAGGTAGTGATATTCCCAAGGAGGGTGATGTGGTTGTACAACTTGGAGACATATCGGACACGGATTTCCAGTCCGCAATCGTGCTGTCTGCATACGGAGACGGTGCTCCCTATTTGACATTCTATCAAGAAATCAACAGTTACTCACTATCCGGGAAAGATATAGTCACGATTGGATACGACCGTGTGAAAAAAGAGGGATACTTCAATGTGTATGGACGGGCCTATATCGGTAACAGGGAACAAACGAATTACCTCAGTCTGTCTGACGGGAAGCTTGTCGGAAGATTTAGCGAACTCATGCTTTCATCCGGGAAGTCCGTGGTGGAAGTGACAAAGGAAGAAATAAATGTCGAACTTGAAGATACAGGTATCAACATTAAGGATAAAACCGTAACTGTACATGCAGACAATTTCTTCGTGACCAACACATCCGGTGAACCGATTGCTGTTTTCACTACTGATAAAAACGGACGTCCGATTGTCAAGGCCGAATACATTGACGTGGACAATCTGAAGGTGAAGCATCTTGATGGTGCGGAGGGTTCTTTGGAAAGAGGCTCTATCGGAGGATTTGAACTGGCAAATGGCCGAATCGGTAGTGAAGCAACGGCATCCGGAGGTGGAGGTAGTTTGTCAATTTATAGTGACATGATTCGTGTAGGCGGCACAAGCTCTTATGTATTAATAGGGAAGAATGTTGTTCCGGCGACAGCTTCTGGTTTTACAGCTGCGGGAAGAATCATAAACAATCAGACGAATACGTATGGCGGATATGGTTTTGACGTGGCCAACTATGGGTTGTTTATTGAAGTGTCTGGTGGAACGAAAAACTATGGGCTGAAAAGCAATGCTCCACTGATGGCAACTGCGTTTATTGGAACCAAGATCGGAAGGCTTAACATTACAGGCAGCACCTACAAGATTGATTTCTCACAGAATAATATCTTCTTTATATATGCCAGCAGCGCATATAATGTGACCCTTCCGGATGAGTCGCAGGTCGCAAGCATGTTTGGTATGAGCAGCCTTCCGTCTGATTTCGGACTTATGTTGGTTTTCAGATGCCTTGCAGGCTCTAAAAACGTCACGTTGGCCGGAATATACGACCAGAACGGAAGTGTGCAAAGTTATACTTTGGCTGTCGGCGATTCAATAATACTACTGGTGGCTAAGGTTCCATATTTCGGATATTTTTTAATCAATTATACAAGCTGATGGACAAGGCAATTATAATCTACACGGTATTGATAATATTATTAATCTTAATATGTAAATGATATGGAAGAATTAAGCTATACGTCGAAGTATGACGGTGAAACAACAGATAAAATCCTGGATAATGCAAAGGCTATAATGGAACAGACTACAGCAGAAGATGGTGAAACGGTACAGGTGTACGACACGGATGGCGTGCCGCACAAGATTTCGAAAACGGAGCTGCTGAAAAAGTCTACACTGGCTCTCCCTGCTTTGGAAGACATCTCCAGTTTTGTGGCCGTGAATGCCGCCGGAAATGCCGTCGGAGTAATGACAAAAGAGCAGGTTGCGTCAGTTCTGGCGGGACTTATTGCTTTCCCATTCGCCTATCGTGGGCGAAAAATAATTGACGCAAATGAAATTGAAGATGGGTATTATTATGCGGAAAATGGTTCAAAAAACACAAATGGATATTTTGGCCTCCTAATTTCTGCGGAAGCTGATCAAAGCGCATTCCAAATACTAATAGAGATATTTAACGGAACTCCTTATCAAAGAGCTAAAAAAAGCGATGGTTCATGGACAGAATGGAAAGAGCTATAAATAATTAATTGCTAAGTTTTATCCAGTCTGTCCAATTTGCTCCAGCGTTCAAGATACGGCAGTATACAGTGCTCCATCCCCATTCAAATACAATTTGTGAAGTTGCACCTAAAACTTCTGGGAAAGATACTATATAACCTCTTTGAATTTGGCCGCTTGGCATGTTTTTAGGAATGCCTCCTTCTACAAAATAGGAATAGAAGCCTGAAGGCAAATTATTCAAGTCTGACTCTCCATCTAAAACCTCTTTTTTTAGCATAAGTCCCGCCAGGCAGATTTAGCACTGGCGGAACTTGTTGGTGGATTTATAAGACAAAGACCAGTTTCAGAATCTTTTGATTCTTGCATAAATCAGGGCGTTTACACGATAAACAAATCGACTTTTCCGTCTGCAACTAATTATCCTCCTGGCATTATTTATGGACTCCTGCTTGTATTCAGTTCATCAAATGGATGGGTTTCGCAATTCGCCCACAACTTGGAAATTAATTCAATACATACAAGGATAAGAAATGAAGGAGGAAGATGGACCGAATGGAAACAGATTTAAAATGAAAAGCTGTCTGAGTTAGATAGAACAACTACTGCAATCATACAATCTCTAACTCCATTCACATATACTTTGCCTGCTGAATCTTTCCGGAAAGTGCAACTTAAAACACCGCATATTTTATTAGCTGTTAGATCACCTTCACTCTTACCCGCATCAACGTGATATAATGTATTATTACTACCATTATAAAATTCTATATCAATCAAGAGTGAACAATAACCTCCTTTTACTAGACTTGTGCCAATTAACACTTCGTCTGTGCTTCCATAGATTCTTTTGGGGTTAGCAAAATTAGAGCTACTTCCAGCTACAAGACCCTTAACATTATTACTTGCAACAGGCATAAGTTCCGCCAGGACTTATGGGTATGAATGAAAACAACTGAAATAAAGAAAGCTATATTGAAAATTATTTGAGTGGTAGAAATTGGGTAGAAAATAGTAACTAGCTTGCTTATTCTACCCGGTTTCTACCAACTTACTTTTTCATAAAAGTGCTACCAATTTCACCGATTTGTCAGACAAAGTAGATGTTAGTAATAGAATATTAATTTTAAAAATTGGAGGAATTATGAAAAGTAAATTGATTCTATTGTCCATTGTAGTAGTCGTGATTATTGGGATACTGGCATATTACCAGTATGTTCCATTTTGGGTGAGTATCGTATCGACTGGAGCATTCATATTTGGCGTGTTTTTGGGATGGTTAGCAAAAGGATGGTCTGACAAACATGTAAGCTAATGGAAAAGTATGTAGGGTTTATTACGCAGGATTTACGGGCTGGCGTGGCAATTATATTCGCCTGCCTTGTACTTATAGTCTTTGCATGTCTGCTGGATATGTGGACCGGAATAGACGCGGCACGGGCAAACAAGGAAAAGATATGTAGCCGACCACTCCGTAAGACAGGTACGAAAATCGTGGACTATTACAGGCTGGTGGTGTTTTTCATCCTGATTGACATTCTGGGGCTATGCTTCCCATGGTATAACTTACCATACGGAGCAGTTATCGGAACAGCTGGAGTTCTGTTCGTTGAGGGATTTTCCGTAGTAGAGAATCTACGAAAGAAAAAGAGCCATGCTGCAGATGTAGCAGATATGGCCGCAAAAATTGTAGAGTGCCTTACTCCTGAAGAAGCGCAAAAGCTAATCAAAAAAATAAAGGAGGACAAAAAATAAAATAGGAGTGCCACTGCACTCCTTGGAATAAATTTTTTTATTAACTATCCTACCATTTGGTAGAACTCCACAAATATAGATGTAATTTTATTATGAACAAAATAGATTCAATAATAATTCACTGTTCAGCCACACGTGCTGGTCTGGATATAGGTAAAAAGGAGATTAATCAGATGCACGTATCCCGTGGCTTTCAGTGTATCGGGTACAACTATGTGGTAAGGATGGATGGTACGGTAGAGGTTGGCCGCAGTCTGACTATAGACGGCGCTCATTGCAATTCTAAGGGATTTAGCGGTGTGTCGTATAATAAGCACAGCATTGGTATCTGCTACATTGGTGGGCTGGATGCAAACGGAAAGGCTGCCGATACACGAACGCCGGAACAGAAAAAGGCGTTGGCCAAGCTAATTAAGGAACTTTGCAGAAAGTTCCAGATTGTCGAGGTATTGGGCCATCGTGACACATCGCCAGATTTTGACGGTGACGGAATCGTAGAACCGAATGAGTGGACAAAGATGTGTCCTTGCTTCGATGTGCGTGCGGAATATCCTTTTATCCCAGAAATCGTAGTGAAGCCATGAAACTATTGTATTACCTAATTATTGCTGCATTAGCCCTGTTACTTATCATAAGCCGTAGGAATGATGCAAGGAGTGTGAAGAAGGATGCGGATACTATTACTATAACCAATACGGTCAGAAAAATGCAAGTGGATACAATGTATATTCTGTCACCGCTGCCTTATCTTGCATGGATTGATGACTCAGACACCATTCATGCGAACGACACCTGCTGTCATCTGCGTGAATATAAGGAGTACCAGGATAGCAACTACTACGCAAAAGTTAGCGGTGTAGCACCACGCCTTGATGAAATTAGGGTTTATCCGCGTACCATCTACCAAACTGAATATATCTACCGTGACATCGTACAAAAAAACAAACGCTGGGGGCTTGGTTTATCTGCTGGCTATGGTGTAGGAAAGAACGGACTCACTCCGGTATTGGCTGTAACGGTAAATTATAATTTATGGCAATTCTGATATACAATATTTTCAAATAATTATATACAACTTTTATCAGAAATTATATACATCTTTGCAGTGTAGAAGTTTGCTTTTATTGCAAACGAAAGCCCCGACCGAATTAATATCCGGAAGGGGATCTTATGTTACAATATATTAGCCAGTCTCTCCGCCTGCTTTTCGACACTTGAATTAAGAATCTTCGCATACACCTGAGTAATCTGTATTCGTGTATGTCCCATCATCTTAGACACAGACTCAATCGGTACTTCATGAGCAAGAAGCACAGTAGTAGCAAATGTGTATCGGGCAATATGAGAGGAAAGATTTTTCTTTGTACCTATTAAAACACCTATACACTTCAATAGTCTGTTATATGCCTGTTGACTGAAACGTGGAAGATGGTAATGGTATTTCTCTAGTACGGTCATTGCAGGAGGAAGAATGGGAGTGTAATACTTGGTTCCAGTCTTAACGCGCTGTTTATCGATGTAGTTACATCCATGAACAGTTACCACATCACGGGAAAAGTCAAATGCGTCCATATCGGCATGAGCCAGCCCGGTATAACAGCAGAATACAAACAAATCACGGGCTTTGCTGAGGCTTTCATCCGACAATTCAAGAGACCTGACAGCAGCCAGTTCTTCTTCATTCAGGGCCTCCTTTGGCTTATGCTTTCCGCGTTCGGCCTTAAATCTCAGATAAGGAGATTCTTCAATGATTCCTAGTGATACAGCTTCATTGATATAAGGTTTTAGACGTTTGTGATAATTATAGATAGTAGGTTGCTCCCTATCTGGATCTTGTTTCTTTAACCATGTATCGAACTTCTTGATATTCTCTGGAGTCAAATCATCGAATGTACGAATTATTTTGGACTCTCTCAGAGTCTCAAGAGTACACTTATGTGCACGGAGAGTGGATGCACGTAACCCTCTCCTATCCATTACATCGTAACAAAAGTCGATGAAGTCCGTACCGTATTTTCCAGACTTTTTTTCAAGAGCTACTGAAAAAGTCTGATATGTCACCTCTTCCCCTTCCTGAAGGATAGAACGGGCTATACCTTCATATTTTTTTATAAGCTCTGTGATTTGTTTGTTCAACTTTTTTGACTCGGCATGACGGACTACCATCCCATCCTCCCACTGGTTAGAGTAGAGCTCCACACCGGATGAGAGAGTCTTTCTCTGTGTACGATTGAACGTAATTTCGATTTCCACCATGCCTGTAGTAATGGTGGATGATTTCTTTTTGCGGTCAAACACCGCTCTGACTTTAGGTAACTTTAACATACGCATTTGCGATTTTACTACGGATGCATGAAAAGTGCAATACCTGATGCAATACCAATGCAATACTCGTTAAAAATGTGGTATTGCAAAATGCTTTTATATACATTTTCAGACACACGTAAACGGTTAAACATTTATTTTGAGTTTATCCGCAAATGCGCTATACATCAATACTTTAACAATAAAAGCCTATAAATCAAGCATCAATAAAACTTGACATATAGGCTATACTCGGAGCCGAAAGCGGGACTCGAACCCGCGACTTACTCATTACGAATGAGTTACTCTACCAACTGAGTTATTTCGGCAACGTGTTTCGTTGAAAACGGTTGCAAAATTACTCTTTTCTTGAAACCTGCCAAATAAAAAAGAGATTTTTTTCCGAAAAACTACATTTTTCCGGCCCGTACAACCCGTTTCCGTTACATCACAAGAGCATTTGACACATTATTACGTGTAATTTGTACAATAGTCCCTTGTCTGCCTTCTGCCGATTTTCTACTTTTACCCGCAAAATGAAACATTACACTACCATGAAAAAGAAACTGATAATTTCACTGCTGGCACTGGCTTCGCTGGGAGCCGGAGCACAAAACTTGCAAAAGGGAGACTACGGATACTTGTACTGCCACATGAGCGGACGAGGAGAATGGACGGCCTACGCCCTGAGCCGTGATGGCGTACACTTTCACGACCTGATTGATGGCGACCCCGTATACAATGTAGAAGAAATGTCAAAAATAGAGGGAGGAGCACGCGATGCCTTTATCTGCCGCACGTCCGACGGAAAAGGCTATCTGATGGTGACTACCGACATGAGCAACGCCAAGAGCCGCTCGTGGTTCAACTACGGCATCAACCTGCTGAAAAGTGACGACCTGATTCACTGGACTTCTACCACCTTCGACTTCCGCCGGGGACCGGACATTTTCTGTGACCCTCAGTCGCCCGACGTCTATAAGGACTACAGCACCATCAAACGCGTATGGGCACCGCAAATTTTCTGGGACCCTTCGTACGTATGGACTGATGGCACGAAGGGCGGATACATGATATACTATTCACTGCTTAATCCGGCAGAAGACCAGTACGACCGCGTGTTCTATTCCTATGCCGACGCCACCTTTACACGTCTCACTAAACCCCGCCTGCTGGTGGACTGGGGATATGCTACCATCGATGCCGACATTAACTATGTGCCGGCCGACGGACTCTATCACATGCTCATCAAGAAAGAAGGAGGTACACCCGGCATCTTTGCCGCTACAGCTACAAAACTGACCGGTCTTTATAAAATAAAAGATGAAAACGATTATGTGAAGTTTGAAGGCAACAAAAAGTGTGAGGGCTGCTCTGCCTTCCAGTTGGTGGGCGACTCTACCTGGCGCGTGGCCTACATCGAATACTCCTCCAAACCCAAAAGATACCGCATCTGTCAGGCCGACGAGAAACTCTCCAACTTCCACTCCCCCGTCACCATGGAGGGCGTGAAACATCCGCAGCACGGCTCGTTCATGCGGCTCACCGAAGAAGAATACAAGCGCCTGCAGGAGTGGTCGGACAGCATCATGCGCGAAAGAGCCGCCCGCCACAGCGGAGAAAAGAAGTAAAAAGAGGAAAATGAAATATTTTTGTAAAAACTTTTGGCAAACATCCTTTCATTTGAGCAGAAAACATTATCTTTGCACTCCGAATTATGACGTGACAAAAGAGTTTGATGTATTACTGTTCAACACATAGTAAAAAGAATAAGCGCACATTCGGAGTTCCGGCGAAATGGACAAATGCCGGAAGCTATTTCTTTTTTCTTTTATGTCACTTATTTCCTGAATATTTAAGATTTCCTATTTTTTCAAACACCCGGAACTGCTTTTCGGCAAGTCCGGGCGTTTTTTCGTATATACGAGAGTAGAATAGAAAAAAAATACAAGATATAAAGATTATTAGTAACAAGGTAATGAGAAATGTAACATTGATCCTCGACGACGGGAGCCGCTTTCATGGCAAGTCGTTCGGCTATGAGAAACCGGTAGCCGGTGAAGTAGTTTTCAATACGGCAATGACCGGATACCCCGAAAGCTTGACCGACCCTTCGTATGCCGGTCAGTTGATGACACTGACTTACCCGCTGGTAGGTAACTATGGTGTGCCTCCCTTCACATTCGAAGCAAACGGACTGCCCACTTTCATGGAAAGCGAGAAAATCCATGCCGAAGCGATTATCGTAAGCGATTACAGTGAAAAATACTCTCACTGGAATGCAGTGGAAAGTCTGGGCGACTGGTTGAAACGCGAACAGATTCCGGGCATCACGGGCATCGACACACGCGAACTGACAAAGGTATTGCGCGAACATGGAGTGATGATGGGAAAAATCGTGTTCGACGATGAACCAAATAACATTCCCGAAGCTACCTATGCAGGTGTGAACTACGTAGACAAGGTTTCTTGCAAGGAAGTGATTCGCTACAACGAAGGCGAAGGCAAGAAAAAAGTTGTGCTGGTAGACTGTGGCGTGAAATCAAACATTATCCGTTGCCTGCTCAAGCGCGACGTGGAAATCATCCGCGTGCCCTGGAACTACGACTTCAACTCTCTGCAGTTCGACGGTCTGTTCATCTCCAACGGTCCGGGCGACCCCGACACTTGTGATGCAGCCGTACAGAACATCCGCAAGGCCATGCAGAACGAAAAACTTCCTATCTTCGGTATCTGTATGGGTAACCAGCTGCTTTCAAAGGCAGGAGGTGCCAAAATCTATAAGCTGAAATACGGTCACCGCAGCCATAACCAGCCGGTACGCATGGTGGGCACAGATAAGTGCTTCATCACCTCACAGAACCACGGTTATGCCGTAGACAACAATACACTGGGAGCCGACTGGGAACCGCTCTTCATCAACATGAACGACGGTTCGAACGAAGGTATCCGTCACAAAAAGAACCCCTGGTTCTCGGCTCAGTTCCATCCGGAAGCTGCCAGCGGTCCTACCGACACGGAATTCCTGTTCGATGAGTTTGTAAAGTTGCTGTAATCCACTAAAAAACAAAGAAGACAATGAAAGAAAACATAAAGAAAGTATTGCTGTTAGGTTCAGGAGCCCTGAAAATCGGTGAAGCTGGTGAATTCGACTACTCTGGTTCGCAGGCTCTGAAAGCGCTGAAGGAAGAAGGTATCGAAACCATCCTGATTAACCCGAACATCGCCACCGTGCAGACTTCGGAAGGTGTGGCAGACAAAATCTACTTCCTGCCCGTTACTCCATATTTCGTAGAAAAGGTCATCGACAAGGAACGTCCCGACGGCGTGCTGCTGTCATTCGGTGGACAGACTGCCTTGAACTGCGGTGTGGCTCTCTACAAAGCTGGTGTGTTCGAGAAATATAACACCCGCGTACTGGGTACTCCGGTACAGGCCATCATGGATACGGAAGACCGTGAGCTCTTCGTACAGAAACTGGACGAAATCAACGTGAAGACCATCAAGAGTGAGGCGGTAGAAAACATCGAAGATGCCCGCCGTGCAGCGAAGGAACTGGGTTATCCGGTCATCATCCGTGCAGCTTACGCACTGGGAGGTCTGGGTTCAGGTTTCTGCGACAACGAAGAAGAACTGAACGTGCTGGCTGAAAAAGCATTCTCTTTCTCTCCACAGGTGCTGGTAGAAAAGAGTCTGAAAGGCTGGAAGGAAGTGGAATACGAAGTAGTGCGCGACCGTTTCGACAACTGTATCACGGTCTGCAACATGGAAAACTTCGACCCGCTGGGTATCCACACCGGTGAGTCTATCGTTATCGCTCCGTCACAGACACTGACCAACAGCGAATACCACAAGTTGCGCGAACTGGCCATCCGCATCATCCGTCACATCGGTATCGTGGGTGAATGTAACGTACAGTACGCGTTCGATCCTGAATCGGAAGACTACCGCGTAATCGAGGTAAATGCCCGTCTGAGCCGTTCTTCTGCACTGGCTTCTAAGGCTACAGGTTATCCTCTGGCTTTCGTTGCAGCTAAGTTGGGATTGGGTTACGGACTGTTCGACCTGAAGAACTCAGTAACAAAAACAACTTCTGCCTTCTTCGAACCGGCACTGGACTACTGCGTATGTAAGATTCCTCGCTGGGACTTGGGTAAGTTCCACGGCGTAGACCGCGAACTGGGTTCCAGCATGAAATCGGTAGGTGAAGTTATGGCCATCGGACGTACCTTTGAAGAAGCTATCCAGAAAGGTCTTCGTATGATTGGTCAGGGCATGCACGGTTTCGTAGAAAACAAGGAGCTGGTTATCGAAGACATCGACAAGGCACTGCGCGAACCGACCGACAAGCGTATCTTCGTCATCTCAAAGGCTATGCGTGCAGGCTACACAGTAGACCAGATTCACGACCTCACCAAGATTGACAAGTGGTTCCTCGACAAGCTGATGAACATCATGCAGACCTCAAAGGAACTCCACGAGTGGGGCAACAACCATACACAGCTTTCACAGCTTCCGAACGAGCTGCTCTACAAGGCAAAACGTCAGGGATTCTCCGACTTCCAGGTGGCACGTGCCATCGGTTACGAAGGCGATATGGAAGACGGTATCCTGGAAATCCGTAACCACCGTAAGAGTGTAGGCATCGTGCCGGTAGTAAAACAGATTGACACGCTGGCAGCCGAATATCCGGCACAGACTAACTACCTGTACCTGACTTACAGCGGCGTGGCTAACGATGTACATTATCTGGGCGACCACAAGAGTATCGTCGTACTGGGTTCAGGTGCTTACCGTATCGGTTCATCCGTAGAGTTCGACTGGTGCGGCGTACAGGCACTGAACACCATCCGCAAGGAAGGCTACCGCTCAGTAATGATCAACTACAACCCTGAAACCGTATCGACCGACTACGATATGTGCGACCGTCTGTACTTCGACGAACTGACTTTCGAACGTGTGATGGATATCCTCGACCTGGAAAATCCGCACGGAGTCATCGTATCTACCGGTGGACAGATTCCGAACAACCTGGCATTGCGCTTGGATGCACAGAAGGTAAACATCCTGGGAACTTCTGCCAAGAGCATCGACAACGCTGAAGACCGCGACAAGTTCTCGGCTATGCTCGACCGTATCGGCGTAGACCAGCCTGAATGGAGCGCACTGACTTCAATGGAAGACATCAACGCATTTATCGAAAAGGTAGGCTTCCCTGTATTGGTTCGTCCGTCATACGTGCTTTCTGGTGCAGCCATGAACGTATGTTCTAATCAGGAAGAGCTGGAACGCTTCCTGCAGCTGGCCGCTAACGTATCGAAGAAGCATCCGGTAGTAGTAAGCCAGTTCATCGAACACGCCAAGGAAGTAGAAATGGATGCTGTGGCACAGAACGGTGAAATCGTAGCTTACGCCATCTCTGAACATATCGAATTTGCCGGTGTACACTCAGGCGACGCTACCATCCAGTTCCCGCCGCAGAAACTGTACGTAGAAACCGTACGCCGCATCAAGCGTATCTCTCGTCAGATTGCGAAAGAGCTGAACATCTCTGGTCCGTTCAACATCCAGTTCCTGGCTCGTGAAAACGACATCAAGGTAATCGAATGTAACCTGCGTGCCAGCCGTTCATTCCCGTTCGTCAGCAAAGTGCTGAAGATTAACTTTATCGAACTGGCAACCAAAGTCATGTTAGGCTTGCCGGTAGAAAAACCTGAAAAGAACCTCTTCGACCTCGACTACGTAGGTATCAAGGCCAGCCAGTTCTCGTTCAACCGTTTGCAGAAGGCCGACCCTGTACTGGGCGTAGACATGGCTTCTACAGGTGAAGTTGGCTGTATCGGCGACGACACTTCATGTGCCGTACTGAAAGCCATGCTGTCTGTAGGCTACCGCATTCCGGAAAAGAACGTCCTGATGTCTACCGGTACACTGAAACAGAAAGTAGATTTACTTCAGGCAGCGCGTGCCCTCAAGGCCAAAGGTTACAACATCTTCGCTACCGGCGGTTCTTCTAAGTTCCTGGCAGAAAACGGAGTGGAAAACACCCGCGTATACTGGCCAAGCGAAGAAGGTCAGCCTCAGGCACTGGAAATGCTGCACAAGAAAGAAATCGACATGGTGGTAAACATTCCGCGTGACCTCACTCCTACCGAGTTGGAAAACGGATACAAGATCCGCCGTGCCGCAGTCGACCTGAACATTCCTCTGGTAACCAATGCCCGTCTAGCAAGTGCATTCATCAATGCCTTCTGCTCTATGAGCATTGACGACATCGCTATCAAGAGCTGGGACGAATACAAATAATCCGTACCGCTTAAGGATATAGATAAAATTAATCCCCTCCGGAACTATTTGTAATGAATGAGTTCTGGAGGGGATTTTTTATTTGAGCGCATCGTACGTACAGTGCCCTAAAACCTTTACTACTATACCCTAAACTTCCCTCTTATCGCCTCAATACGTTCCCTCAGTTCAGGAACAAACACTAAGAAACCATTTTCTTCCATAAACACACGGCCATAGCTGTTGCCTTTGTCAGTCATCAGACTATGTACGGAGCCGTAAGGATCAGTCGCAATGTGCAGGGTTTTGAGCTTATCTATCAATCCACTGCACGTGATACACTCATACTGCAGGTACACGGCTATGATTTTATACACAATGCTATACGGCTTGTCCGCCCATTCGAATATCCGCTCGCATTTCTTGACTGTCGGCTTTTTGTCTGGCAAAACCTGAATTCCCTCCATGCTTATATCGTGCACGGCAGACTTCACGCAATGTATCTCACGTCCTAATTTGCGGGCTTCTTCTACCACGGCCATGCTCTTGTCCTGCTGCTGACATTCCACCACAATCATCTGCTCACATAGGGCAGCCACCAGCCGTTCGCACGAGCAAAGATTCCTACCGGACGGCGCACCAATCCATTGCGTAGAAATCACCAGCCCGCCTTCATCCACAATCCTCCGGCACAAGGCATTCGTTGCCACACCGTCAAACCCAGCCTCCATAATGGCTATCACATGACCATCTGCATCCAGGCAACCTTCCATTGTGGCTACATCGCATGCGTTTGCCAGCCTGCCTACTACGATACAAGATTCCTGTCCATCATATCCACTATCGTACTTCTTCCCCCACTCACGCGCGATGGAAATTTCCTGTGGAGAGGCTTGTGGGGAACCGATAACAGATATCGACGGCTGCATGTCCAGCAGGCTCCAGTCGCCCATGCCATGCAACAGTATCGGACGAAAAATATCCAGTTCATTCAGTCTGCATGGATAAGACATCTCATCCAGAAACGACACTGTGCGTATGCCCATCACCTGCTGTCGTGCCAGAATGCGCCCCGCTTCTTCCAACAAATCTACCGGAAGGTCTTTCACCATCGGAACCAATGAAACACAATCATGGATGCAGACGCTCAGTTCATCTATATCGCCCCTCAGCTGCAGGGCCAGCAGTTGCTGATGTGACACCGGTGCATGAGCTGCATCATAATCGGCTGTCAATTCTTGTTCTAGTTTCTCGTTCTCTGTAATCAAATGGGATACATAACCTTTCATAAGCGTTTACTTTAAGAATTATTCTGAGACAAATATCTGCACCCACAAGCTCAAAAGATGACCCTGTGAACAAAAAAAGTGATATATTTGTGTAAGAATCGCCTACTGACCATGAAAAAATTAAAAGGACAACTGCTGCGCTGGATACTGATTGTGCGAAAACTGCAGAACCAGCCTTACATATCGTTCCGTGAACTGCAACGCGAACTGGAACGTGAGCTTGCATTCCGCGGCTACGACCCGGTATGCTCGGACGCTACCCTGAAACGTGACCTGAATGAACTGAAGGAAGAATTTGGTCTGGACATTACGTACAGTCGCACACACAAAGGATATTCATTGCCAACCGTCCGGAAAGGATGGCTGGATATGGACTGCATCATTGAGCCGATTGAGGTGATAACTGCCTTAGGCAACCACAGTCTGCCGGAGTACATCTTGCCGGAACAATATCAGACGAGGGGTACGCAGCATCTTTCCTATCTTCTTCATGCCATCCGACAGCGCCAGAAAGTGCATTTTCTCTATCGCAAGTATGCAGATAATACTCGCAGTGAACGTACGCTCTCGCCATACGCTCTCAAGGAGTGGCGAGGCAGATGGTATGTATTAGGAGCGGAAGAAAGCGGAAAGATAAAAACTTTCGGGCTGGACCGCATCGAGCAGCTCACCCTTCTGCCAGAAACATTTTCCAAAAACGAGGCTTTCGACCCTATGCAGAAGTTTAAGGATAGTTTCGGCATTTATTCCTCTGAAGAATATCCCATCGAAGAAGTAGTATTCGACTGCGACATGGAAGACGGGAATTACTTGAAATCGCGTCCGTTGCATCCCTCACAACAATTGTTGAAGGAAGAGAACGGAAGAATGGTTTTCAGTCTGCGGGTACGCATCACACCCGATTTTCTGATGGAAATCATGTCGCGCAGCTGGTCACTCCACATCGTACAGCCAGCATCACTCAGACAACGACTTTGCGACATCTATCGGGAGGCATTGCAGCGGAATTCTACGGAAACTACATAAACCTATACTGTTTGACATATCCCACTAGTAGTCCTATCTGTAAACAATTATCTCATTCAGTGTAATCTCATTTGCTTGTGCACAAGAAAGGCACATCATCCCTACACAAAAGATTGTCATTGCCCGCATTCCTCTCTGACTTATCAGAAAATATTCTTTTAGGAAATCTAAGATTTTGCCGGAGTATAAAGTTTAGCTACCTCTGTTTAGTGGTGCCCCGAGGAAGGGAATTCCCCTCCTCAGGTACCGATTAAAAAAGTCTAGTTTGGTTTTTGTTAAAAAATGGGTATAACAATCCTGCACAGGTACTTCCCTCAACTGTAAAAAACAGTCTACGTGCTGCATCTGTCCTGCTTGTCAGTTTGCATTCTCCAATATCAGAAGAACTCTTTTCTTTCTCTATCTTTTTTAAATAATGATGTACAGGCTCGCTTATTATCGGCCTTACGAAGTGATTTTTTTCTGTAGTTTAGCTTAAGCTCGTTCAGTTTGTGTCCGTAAAAACAAGGTCGGTAGTTTTATTGGGATGCAAAGTTACTACAAAAAAGTGAAATGCGGAAAGATATAGTGATAGAATTGAGTTACAAGGGTTTTGGTTGAAGTGGCGATAATCCGTGAAGCCATTACAATCCCTGCCGAAGCCAAATCCTGACGCCGCTACGTTACTTGTTCGTAACCATGCCCGAAAATGCGACAAACGGGTACGAATAGCGAAACAAGGCTCTAAGGAATAGTGAGTTATCCATAACTCATGCGAAAAATCAGGTTACGGAAAAAGATTGCGCCGTTCCTCCCCGTTTTGCGTACCAACACCGGACTCTTCACCAACTAATTTTGAAACCCAAAAATTAAGGACAATGAAGAGTACATTTTCAGTAATCTACTACCTCAAAAGAGCTTGACACCAAATTATGTGCTGACGTTGAGTAATTTACATTAATGTTACGCTCTGTCGGGTTACGATTTGCCAACTTGCAGATTTCATCGGATTTCTCAGTTTTGCTTTTTTCAAATAACGCTTTAAAAATGCAAAAATACAAAATGTAATCAAAAAATTCTTTCAGTCAGCTAAACTTTGACTGTATTTAACTGTTTCGAATTCCCTATTATTTGTTTCTCACTATTTGCTGGATGGATTTTGTTATCCAATAATTAACTGTTGTTTTATAATTGGATATATCATTCAATTGGCACGATGATTCTTTTATCAGGTTCTTGAGACCATTGCACTTGGTATGTTTTTCCATTAATTTGGTCAAGCATGATGAAATTATAATTATTGGTTGTTGGATATAAAATAAAGCGTCCATTGACTTCTTCGTCTTTCCATACAACTGAATATAAAGATAGTGCTGTTTCAAAACGTTTGTCATCTTCAAACGACCATTGCACTTGCCAAATACGACCATTCCTTGTATCAAGTTTCAGAAATGTCCACATATTAGTTGTCGGATATAGTTTATATCTTGCAACTTCATCAACACTTCTAACAACTGTTGCAGAGTCTGTAACAGTTTGTGCGTATAATGTGTAAAACATCATCAAGAAAGCACTTATGATAAATAGTCTTTTCATATCATGTCTATTAACAATAATCATCTATTCCGTCTTCACCTTCCCATTTAAGTCCCTGAGCCAAAGTAAGAGCCTTTTGCGCACCTTGTTCCTCAAAGAACGTTGTTCCTTCATGCACGTATTTCCCGTCCTCAAATGTTATAGTAATCATTGAGAACTTCTTTATTCCATCATCTGCATGTGTGATTATCACAAGGCGATTATCATTACATGATGCAAAATCATCTATAAAATGTGTGGCATATTGATTTTTAGTTATGACAGCACCTTTTTTCAAATTGTTCAGATAAGTGGTCAGTGGCCTATCTCCAACTTCAGAAGGACAGAGTGGGAATTCTGTTGGTGTACGCCAATATCTTTGCATGGCATTAGGTGTTAATGATTCGGTCAGGCTATCTGTGTGCGAATCAATACTAATCATATTGCCAATTTGTTCCGAAGTTACATTTATATTATGTTGTTCTCTCTCAAAAGGAGATTTCTTCTCTTCCCTTCCATAAGGAGTATAAATCCATTCTCCAATAGCTCCGCCTAAAGATTTCTCATTATTTTTTGTTTCTGCCCAGGCGCACAATCTTTCGTAAGAGGCTTTTGCTTCTTCCGGTGTTACGGTTCTCATCCATTCATAATTTGGATTGTCATCGACAAACTCCTGTATTATTGAAGGGTCATTCACAAAAGCCTCAATGCTCCCACAAAGATATTCTATTTTCTTTCTTGTTATCGGATTGTTCAACGCATTTTCTAACTTTGTCAGCCATCTGAGGTTTTGAGGTCTGTTGTTCCTGCGGTTGGTATCAATGTGATCAACGATGTGCTGAGGTGTGGGAGGTTCGCCAAGAAAAGCGAAAGCCACAATTCGATGTACCCGTTCTGTCCCAATTTCCATATATCCAGTATTCTCATTTGGCTTTCCGAAAGTCCACGTATTATCATCTTTCCTTATACGCTTTCCTTCTCGTGCATGGCGTAATACAGCTCCGTTATCACGAACGGAATAATGTTCTCCTTTATAAGAACATTCTTTTATTTCCGTATAATCATTCAGAATAGAATGTATATTCATTGTTTATTTCCTCCCAAATCTTGTATAAATTTCAAATGCAAAAGCTAAAAATTTGTACCATTCATCGGCTGTTTTATAATCCAATTTTACATTTACACATACTGACCTATAAACAACATTAGTGCATACTTCTACCATACAGCCATCATCGCTAAAGGCAGGAGCTATCGGAAGTGCAGCGCAATTACCTATACGCTCTTTTAGGGTTTCACCTATAGTGAAAGTAATAAAATAGTCAGACAATCCAAAATCAGGTGTAGGGCAATCCTCATATCCAGGTTCATCTAATTTACTGAAAACTATAGCTGAAGACTTTCCTAATTTGCGCAGTATATCTGGTACGACATTTAAGAACTGCGATACAGCTTTTTGCTTCATTACCTCTTCTTCAGATTCTTTGCTGTCGTTTATCAGTTCCACATCCTCGGCAAGTTCCTTAAAGAAATTGCGGTTCAGTACTTTTGAAATTTGCTTCAACTGAGCAATATCCATTTTGCTGCGTTTAAAAATGTCATAAACATTATTTCTTTGGCAGCAAATCATCTTAGCAAATTCAGTAATCGGAATTTGTTGTTTGCGAACTTCATTTTCTATGAGTTCTCCTATAGTTCTTTTGTTTGTCATATTAACAGTTTTGATTTTACAATGCAAAGTTATATGACATCCGACAAAACATCGTAAAACGTGTGTATCATCTTATTGTACAACTTTTATTCTTCCAATACTTCGTCATCATCGAAATTTTCGCCCTCAATCTGAACATCTTCGCCAAGCATCTGCTTATAAACAATTTGCACGGTCTTATATTCGTCATCATCCATGTCGTATGATGCTACAATCTTGTTCATGTCCTTGTCAAACAGATACTTCATTTCCCCGAAAACGATTTGCCCAGCATTGTTGTTAGCACGAAAACGATGTCGAGCTTTAAAACCTATAAACAACTGTTCTTTATCCAGCATGGTTTTCAGTTCGTCTGCAAGTTTCTTTGCTTTTTTCTCCGCATTTTTTTTATTCTGTGCGTTCTCGTCATATTCATCTTTTGCTTCTTGATATTCATTCTTGCTATAAGCAGATTGGTATGGTCCGCTCCAAATAGACATTGAAGATTTTGCACTCTTCATCTTTCTGTCATATTCATCAATAGACATCCCTATTTTGCATAATTGTATTGTCTTTTCATAAAATACAGGATCATCAAAAGGAGTAAATGCGCTATCAACCTGAGTTTCCGCCGGGTCGTACGTTTCAGGATGATACAATGTTTTCTTTATATCCTCTTCTATCAATGTGTTCGCCTTATCTTCCAGCGATTTGCTGCATGATGCAAACAATGTAACGAGCAAAGCTCCTAATAATATTCTTCTCATATTCTTTGTTTTTTAGTTACAAAAAAGCGCAGACATACGCCATACGCTTCACGGTTCACCACAAACCATCATCAAATATGGGATGCCTGCGCCCGTATGGGTGCAGTCCCAATATTGATGATTTGCTCTTTTACTTGCGGTGGTGATTGTGAAGCTATTGAGCAATATGTCTTGGAAAGAGTCACCTCAATCCAAGTGCAAAAGTACAAAAAATCCGTGATATGGCATTCAACTATCACGGACTTTATTTGATTTACAACTGAATACCCCTGTTTTGTTTCCTTGTCGGCAATCCCAACGCTTCCATAAACTCATCTTTCCTGCGTCTGAACCAACTTACATGCGAAACTCCGTCTATCTTGAAATCGAAATTACCTTCCGTATTCTGTTTGAGAGAGCAAACCGCACCGTCAGCCTTAAAGTGCTGCCTGAACTCGGGAGAATAAAGGTCGCCTTTAATTGAAACGTCCTTGAATGCACACAGTTTCCTGATAAGCCCATCGCCAAAATTCAGAGTGTCACGCAAGAACTTTATTGTCGGCATCAGCTTTTCAACATACGGGAAATAGCGTTTGACGAAATTCACGAACTCTGACAGCTTGCGATGCCGCTGTTCATATGCATCCGTTATCTCCTGTATGCGCTTTGCCTGTTGCTGTTCCCTTTGTCGGGCTTCTTCTTCAAGCTCAAATATACGCTCATGCAGATTCCTGTTCTCCCTCTCCAATGTCCTGACTTTATTGCTGCCGAAAAGAGAGCCGACACTCTCGGCGATGTTGGCAGCTGCGGTTGTTGCCGCACCTTTCAGCTTTTCAGTCTGTATCTCCCTTTTCGCCCGTCTGAGTTCCTCCTGTGCCGTTTCCCTGCGGTCTTGAAGTTGCTCTATATCTGTCTGTAACTGCTCTGTCTGTTGCACCAAATCACGATAATACTGCCGTGTGGAAATGTGCTTCGCTTCAGAACCGTCTATGCCACGTTGCAATCCGTATCTGCTCATGGCTTGGGCGTATGTGTCCTGATAGGATTTGAGTTTGGTACGTGTCATTATATCATCGGCACACAATCGGACTGTGTCTGTCGGTTTCTTGCGGTATCGCTTCTTCACCTGTTCCTCCTTCTTCTTGCGTTTGCGTTCTCCTCTGACAATGGGAACAAGTGTAGCATGTATGTGCGGTGTCTGCTCGTCCATGTGCAGGACTGCCGACACGATATTCTCCTTGCCGAATGTGTCAGCGAGGTATTTCAGATTGTCGCTACACCATTCATCAAGCCTCCCATCATTGGTGATACGTTCCATATCCTCGTGGGTTCCCGTAAGCAGGATACGGATTGCCCTCACTTGATTGTTGCCGATTTTGCGTGTCAGTCCTGCGGTGTCCAACCGGTGCTGTATAGCCTGTGTCCTGTTTTCAATACCGTCAGGAAAACTTATCAATTCCCGATTGAGATGCGTCCTGCCTGCATCCGCATTCTTCGGTCGGATGGTGCGCTCTATGTGCGCTGACATGGCGGCATCCGTTCCGCTTGTTTTCTCCATGTGTAATACTGCGTAGCTCATATATGACTTCTTTTTTAGTTTGTGAAACAATGATTGATGATTGCTTTTGTACGGCTTCTGCCGTTGGTCGGGAGAGTCCAGAGAGGTGCAACCTCTTTGGCTTATTGGGGAATTTTCAGCGTTGCTTGCAATGCGGTTCGGAAAAATTCCCTAATAAGCTATGGTATTTTCCGCCGGTAAATATCCGTGCGGCTGCTGAGTCCCTCTCCCTACATTTTCAGCCCTCGCTTCTTCGGTGGCTGCATTATCCGCCTTGCGGATTGGACTTGCGGCTCCTGCTTCATCGGCTCTGCCGATTGGGACAAAGGCTTACCGCACAGGTAATCGTTCAAATCCTTGTAGCCCCTGTAATTGTCGGAGAAGTCACGGAGGCGTCCGGAAAACTCTTTTCTCAGTTCCTGATATGCCCTTATCCCTGCCTCGTCATTGTCGAGCAGGCAGTGGATGCGCTCATATCCGTGCAGCGTATCTATGGCTTTGGAAACATTGGAAACCGAATTGAGGACAACGTAATCCTGCCTGTCAAGGTCAGGCATGGTCGGGCAGTTCTTCATCCGTAACGTGAGAAATGAAAGATAGTCCGTCATGCCCTCGAACACGAGGCATTTTTCTCGCCGCTCTCCCCGCTGCCGGATATGGCTGATGTCCTTCGGTGCTATGCAGCCTTTGAAGAATCGGTTGCGCACCTCGTAGCCTCCTGCCACATTAGGGAAGCCGATAGCGAAATAAGGCTTGCCGTTGTTGATAAAATGCAGTTCCTTGCACTCCGGCTTTGCAAGAGCTGTGTTTATCCCACGTTCCTGCAAGTAGCGCAGTAATGCCGGATGCGAAAGTTCCCGTACCTCCAAATGTTGGAAACTCGGCTCGTATGGTTGCCGGCGAAAAGAGAAAGATACAGGTCGGATGTGCGGTGCCTGTTCCGCAATCCTGTCGAGCAAATAGGGAACATAATCCGAGCCATATAGTTCCTGTGCCAAAGTGATGATGTTGCCGCCTCTACCCAGCCCGTAATCGAACCACAGGTTACGGTCGGTGTTCACCTTGAACGATGCTTCCGTTTCCCGGCGGAACGGGGATTTATACCACAGGCTGCCGCTTTGCTGTTTCACGGGCGAGTAGCCCAGACTTTGCAGGTAGTCTGCAATCTTGATTTGTTTTGCATCTTGGATGTTCATATTTCAGTCTTTTAATTGGTTTAGTATTATAGTGGGGTTGATGATGGTTGGAAAAACGTTGATTTGATGAATGGATAGTTTAATATCCTTATATACAGTATTATACTTCCTCAACGGCTTCTCAACAAACCACTTGCCAAAAGAGAAATCAACAGTCGGACGGTGTGTTATCCTCAACTTCTCTTTTGGAGTGTTGAGATTTTGTTGAGAGTGTATATCGCTTGTTATCAGCATAGTTATATTCCTATTCATCAATTCAACAAAAAAATAATAGAATTACAGGGATTCAAGCTGTTCCCTTGTGATGGTGTAATAGCGTCCCACCCTCCTTATCGGCTCATACCGACATTCCCGATTGTAGTTCAACTGGTAGGTGGTATATGTCAGACCGTTGGGCGCAGGCGTCAGTTTCCAGCACTCCTGCAATACCTTTCTCACTTGGTGCTTTTCCGCTTTGACCTGCGTGTTTACCAACAGCACAAGAATATCATTCGGGCAGAAGGAAAATGTGTCTGTGCCGACACTTTCCATGATGTCAAGGATAAGTTCGTGTATCTCTATCTCCAACCGATTGCGGTTGCTGCGGATAATCTTACGCAAGGCTTCGGTATGCAGAAGCGATGGAGCAAACCACATACGGCTCTCTTTTTCGGTGGATAGGTTTCTGCGTTGCAGGAAATGGAGAAAGGCGGGTATCTCCGCTTTCAGCTTTTGCAGGAAGTCG
>ERZ791575.4-NODE-4-length-123143-cov-55.719144_pt1 | contig 123143 bp, 214 predicted proteins | sample MGYA00509970_ERZ791575 | MGnify/ENA primary metagenome ERZ791575 (study PRJEB30046, sample SAMN00791935) | human gut metagenome | study: EMG produced TPA metagenomics assembly of the A metagenome-wide association study of gut microbiota in type 2... | reverse complement strand
TGAACTTTGTTAAATCTTCAAAATCTATCGGGAAGAGCGCACAATATTTATACTTCAATGTGCAGACAAATCTTCCGTTGAGCATAACATCAAAGACAAATGTTTTCATTGTTCACCTCCTTCCTGCTTTGGCAGTATATCAGATAAATAAGCCCATTTGATGATTTGGCATCTGCTAATCGAATGTCTCCAAGATTCCTCATTCCAAAGAATGGATTCTTTAAATTGTAGATAAGCATCGTTATCAAAACCAAGGGTAATAATATCGCTCTTGCTTTTATCTGGCTCTTCTGCATTTGGATGCCATAAATTCTTCAGAAACTCATTGATAGCCCACTTAGCACCTTCTTTGAAGCTATCTTTGCCTCTAAGACAAATCATTTCTTCCTCAACCTTGCCACTATTGTATCTAGCATACTCTGTCTCAATATGCTTATTAGCAGCAGCTTCTATTTTCTTATCGTCAAAAAACATTTTATTAAGCTTCATAACCATTATTACGTAGTTCTTCAATTAAAATCTTAACATCTTCTATAGATTCTCTTGCAAGAGTTCGTAGATGAGTTCTGCGAACTGCTTCAGGGCAAGCGCATCTATTATCATGTTCATAATCTTCCCCTCGTTGTTTTACTTTATCTCTAAACAACTCGGCAGATTTCTCATACAAAAAATCTAATTCTATTTCAGATAATTTCATAATCAAACCTCCTCTTTAAATTCGGACTAACACTACAAGCCTTTATTTCGATTATCGAAAACATGCTCACCAAAAATCTTCTTAAGTACTTTCATATACCTAATCTTTTATATCTTTAATATAACACCACTTTGTGATGTTGTTTCTCCTTACATAATCTTTCCAATAAACAAAAGAGTAAAGATAATCAGCTTCGTACTTAATACCTCCATCGTCTCCATCATACCATTCTGTAAGAATCCATTCTTCGTAGTTTGGAGCTTCTTTTGCAGAGTACCATTTAGTCATTGTTCACCTCCTTCCTTATCATAAAGTAATCTTCTTCAACTTTATTATGTAAGTAGTATAAAAGTTTTAACTTTGTGAGTTTTTCTAACTTTCTTACTACATATTTTATAGTATTAGGACTTATATAACCGTCAGTCCAACCTCTTTTCAAAAGCCATTTAGTACTCTCCTTGTAGAATAACTTCTTGCATTTTCGTTTATTCATTTTCAGTCTCCTTCACATAAAGTTTCGTTAACCTCGTCAGTGTATGTATGAGTAACCGGATTGTACTCGGAATGGGTCGCATCTACCCTACCTTTCCGATTAGTGAAATAGATAGCATTTCCATTGTCATAAAACCTGTACACTGTTATACTATCAACAACAAACAATTTCTCGACCTTGAATTTGTCAACAGAATCCGAGATTTGTACTCTTGTACCCTTACCTTTACAACCTACCAAAATGGCGGCAACGGCTATTATCATAATTACCTTTTTCATATCAACTTCTTTTCTTCTTGAAGAATACGTCATTCATCGTACCCTAATATACTAAAGAACTCATCCATTTTTGGATTTAGATTGTTTGCCATTAACATATATGCCGGAACGGAGCGACCGATATTGCACTCTAACTTCAATGCATGTATCATTACTGAAGCTTGATGGCTTGAAATCTTAACCCTATCCAATCTGGAAAGTATTTCGCTCTGCGAATCTGCATTACGAAACACTTTCTTGATAAGAGTTTCTATGTACTTACGCTGCTTGTCCGTCATTGCTCTTATTGTGCTCAAGAGACTCAACCAAAGCCTTCAGACCATTGAAAGTAGCATCCACCAACTCCTTGCTATCGGAAGCATCAAAATACCAATTTCCAATAATCTTGCTATTATTTTCAGCAAACATCGTAATACTCGTATGAGTATTTGAAGACGACATCTGGATAGACTCCTTTGTTCTACCCATGAGGCTGGCAATCTTTGCCAACACCTCTACATATACATTATTCTTTTCCACTTTCTTCTTACAGTTTTTATGGTGTGTCTCACCTTTTTAAAATTAGTAACCTTGTTTCTTAATTACATTGCAAAGATACAAAGAATATCTGAAATATGCAAACTTTTTAATGTGTTTCTTTTATTCTTTAATATATCATAACACATAACACCAATAATTTACTGACGTTAACACAAAAATCCCCACCACTACATTATTATATATAGTGATGGGGCAAACATTTAAAACAAAATAGCATTATGGATTTCTACGATTACTATCAAACTAAATCGTCCACATAAGCCCATTTATAGATGGCGTTTGATTTCGTGAACCTATTCCACCATTCCTCGCCTAAGAAATTCAGATGCTTGAAACGCTTGCGAACCTTGGTCAGACCGACAATGCGTCTGTTGTACTCCGGCAATTCTTCAACCGAATGCCAAGCACCTTCCTTTTGATATTTCATTCCCAACTCCAAGGCTTGCTTGGCTATCTGCCTTGCACCTTGACTAAAGTCTATCTTATCAATCAACATTTCTAAGTCCATAATCAAATAACTTTTATGTTTACTTTGTCTTCAAAAAACGCTTCTAGCACTTCCTTGGCTTTTGTATCTGCTTCATCCAAGTCTTTGCATTTGACTACTTGAACACCATAACCTATAGGGTTACGCAATTCATAACTGCCTTCAGCCTTAACCAACCGGAGGAAAATATCTCCACCTTTAAAGCGGTACGAATATCCTTCTGTTGCCTCGTTCCATTGTCTAACTATGTTCCTCACCGCCATAATATCTTTTCACTTTTTCCAATGTAGCACTAGCACCCTCAATGTAGGCTGCGATAATGACATTTCTATATAGCTCACTATTTTCCTTATCAATTCCTACCAAGCCTTCTGTTGATTTCAAAGGCTCAATTGTAAATTTATAAGCCTCCTCTACTATCCAGCTAGGAAATCCATTTGAAATCAAATTCTCACAATACTCATTCATAATTTAACCTTTTAAAATTAGTGGATGACAAGGGATTTAAACCCTTGTTGGTGTCAACACCTCCCCAGTGACCTGGTTTGACATACTCCCTCGCTACTTGCAAGGAATTGTTGGGTGACTAACGTGGCTGCACCCTTGCGATTGCTCGGACGGCTTACTACCACTACCCAATTCGGCAATGCCCTGCCGAAGTATATTCTCAGCTGCAAAGAGGTCTCTAGGATGAACTGCACCACAAATAGGACAAGTCCAAACCCTATCACTCAATGACAGCTTATCATTCTTATAACCACAAGTACAAAGGCGGCTCGAAGGGAAGAATCGGTCAATCTTATGAACCTGAACGCCATATTTTTTCGCAACGTGTTCCAACTTCAAGACAAAATCACCATGAGCCAAGTCAGACATCTTGCGTCCCCAATTACGCTTCATTCCCTCCAAGTTCAAATCCTCCAAGCAAATCAAGTCATAACGCTTGCACAACTCATGCGCCATCTTCCACTGGAAATCGGAACGCTTGTTCACGATGTTTTGATACAATCGCTCCAACTCCAGCTTCTTGCGCTTGCGGTTATTGCTGCCCTTCTTGCACTTCGAGAGGTTGCGAGACCTGCGTCTAAGCTCCAACAAGTCAGTTTTAAGGAACTGAGGATTATCAATCTCACGCCCATCGCTCAAAGTCATGTACTTCTTCAATCCAAAGTCGATGCCCACGGATGCACCATCATGTGACTTTCCGTAAGACTCGGCTTGCTTGTCTAAGCAAAGGACGATAAAGTACTCGCCCAACTTGTTTCGCTTGACCGACACCCTCTTGACCTTGCCATCGTAGGGACGGCTCAGAGAGAACTTAAATGACTTCTTTATCTTGTTTATCACAAACTCGTTTCCACTAAGGGAATAGCCATTTTGTTGAAAGGCAAATGAACCAAATTCTATTGCTTTCTTAAATTTTGGTGGACGCTTCGCATCATGCTTGAAGAAACGCTTGTAAGATATATCCAATCTATCCAACACCTCCCTAACAGTTTGACAATTAAGCAATGTTGGTTTATAACACTTAGAGAAATGCTTATACATAGTAAATCTTGGAATGTACTTGTGATACAGCTTATAGTATCTCTTCTGCAAGGCAAGAGCGTGATTCCAAACATAGCAAGCCTCACGGAGCATCTTATCCAAATGCTTCGTCTTCTTCGTCCGATATAGCTTGTACTTGTATGAAATCATATTCTTAAATTTTAACCAGTTTTTGAAAGGTGTGTCTCACCGAAATTCACTTGCAAAGATACGAAATTTCTTTCATATATGCAAGGAAATCGGCAAGAACTTTCACCTGTTTTATAATTAAAGTGCCAATGGTTGTCGGCAAATTTTAAGTGTTCACATCTTACGATGCGGTATTAACTATCTCCCTGCCCAAGGGAACAACCATTAGCGATAGGCTATTTGTAGTTATGAAACTTCAAAATAAAGCCGTGTGACTCCTAAGTTTACAATCCCGCCCCCACGCTGGGCATCACACGGCTTTGACACGTGGGTATTTGGTCGATTATGGAAATCCTACCTCGTCTTTCTTATATCATTCCGCTGCCATCCTGCCGCCCAGTCTACCGGAGCTGCATTACAGCAGTGAAAAGATGTATTCACATTATACAAAGCTGCTCTGAACTCATCCAATTCTTCTGCCGTGAACGGACAATCCTTGTGTACTCGCCTAGTCATAATTTCACTACATTATAACCAAGCCGACTTGCAAGATCAAGGAACACGTTAAAGTCTTCTTGTGCAAGTTCTGTTCCTGACACCACTCCATTCTCCATAGTGAAGTAACGCTTGTATTGTAAAGCGTATCCTCCAAGCAATAAGTTCCTTTCATTTCTTCATTCTAATCAATAGTAAACAACCTTTCAATAGGTCTCTTTGTAATATTCGGGTTAAGGGAATTGGTTACTTCCTTTTCCCAAACACATCTGAACTCTTGGGGCATCTGGTATTCGCTGATAAATACCTTATGACCTCTTCTAGCCATTTCCATGCACCATATATAGAAACTTTCGTAATCGAAGTTCTTTGACACATCGTACTTTTTCGCATCTTTGTAAGGTATATCGCTATACACGATACTCCTATCCGGTATCACAAGTTCATCATAACTGCCGCTATAAAACTCGACACCTTTGAGAAGAGGCACATCACGCATTGTATTTTCTATCTGCTCCCTTATGTAATCTCTTGCCTTTCCGTTCTTGCCGACAACATTATGTCCGCTATAGCCACCATCAAAGAAACGTCCATTAAAGCTCGCCATAAAGCCAATTAGTCCGACACCTGCTTCTGTGAAGAATTTATTCTTTCCGTGATAGCAGTCTCTTGCAAAGTTATACAACGTCTTACTAATATGGTTGAAGACAAACCCATCATTCTGAAGATACTTCCACATTTCGATAAGATACCTATTCTTATCGTTGGCAATCCTTCGATACGTGTCCGGAACGTTCTCAATAACGCTACAGCCACCACAGAAAGCATCTACAAACGTATCATGTTCTTTATCAAGCATAATCGGCAATATTTCATGCACGATTCTAGCCTTGCTACCCATATACTTCATTGCAATAGTTTCTTTATCATTTTAACCCCTCGCTTGCCAAATTTTCGCTCGACAACCGCATTGTAACTCACTCCATCAATGGAACACTCATCCGGATAGCACTCTTCAAGCCAATCTGTGAACTTCAGCAGATTGAAGACTAACTCTTTTCTCGCTAAAAGAAACCGCATATCTATGAATTTTCCAAAGCTTATTCCAAAGATTTTCTGAAACTCATTACCTATCGGCAAGAACTCACTTGGTTCTATTTTCATCAGCTTGCTTTCTTAGATGTCACACTATCCAGAGGATAGTCACTCTTCATAAAGTCACTAATTCCTATGTAAGTTCGCTGTAAATCTTTCTCATCGTCCTTCAGGTCTTCCGTTGCGTTGATAGCCGCCTCATTCAAAGTCTGTTCGTCAAAGACACCTTTTCTTACCTTATCGAAATAAGAAAGAATTTCTTTTGTCATCAAATGGTCAGCCAATCTCTTGAAATCCTTATCCATCACTAATGCCATGAAGTCATAAGAGTTTTCAAAGGCCAAGATAGGAGCAAAATCCTTGAACGCTTGCATTAAGTTTACATGCAAATCTTCATACAGCTTACGGATGATATTCTCATAAGTTCCCAAACAAAGGTTGGTCAGATTGTACAGAATGATTGCATTCGCATAAACTCCCGATTTTTCACCAATCCCTAAGTTCTGTAATCTTAAAGCAAGCTTATCTCGCAACTTATACAAGTCTCCACTAATCTTGTCATAGAACGTCATTGCGAATTCTTCATTAAAATCTGCATTAGGAACATAAGCGTCATAATACTTAACCACCTTTCGAAGGTTCTTCTTGCAGTCCACCCACTTCTTCTTAACTTCAAACCTAACGCATTTCTTCTTCAGAATACTTTTTTCGATTTTCTGCATAAAGCACTCTGCTAAGACCATTTCGACATATACATACTGCTGAAGATAAGCCCTAGTAACGACCATAACCTTATTCACTTCGGTTTCGGTCATTCCATTCGGAACACTGATAATTATCTTCTTGCCACCTACGTTCAACAAGACTCTTCTGAAACAATTAACACTAGGCATGATGCTTTCTGTTTGAATATTCTACTACCTTATTATAGCACTCCGTTCTCACCAAATCCTCGACCCGATTCAATGTGCAAGCCTCATGAGTATCATTCATATTGACTTGTGGACAGCAAATCTGATAAAAAAACTTTGTTCTGATGGTAAAACCAAAGAACTTGATTTGCTCCTTGAATACCCGACCGGACACCACCTTATCAAGTTTCTTCTTGCCATCGAAGAGATTCAAACTCTCTTCTCTACGATATACAATATCGGTCTTAACCGAAAAAATCTTTCCGAACATAACTATTCCTCCAAATTCCTAAGCGTTTCCAAACTCTCATCATTATCAACATCATAGCCGATACGATATTCGTTACCAATTCTTGCACCAATGTATACCTCTTCGGCATCCAAGATATAATGGAACATCTGTTCACGAACCTTTATCTGCTCATTATCCAAGCCTAGCACATCAAAGCACTCTTCCTGCAATGACTTATATGGTTTCGTTCCCATATATGAAACATAAGCCAGCTTTCCGTCCTGATGCAATGGCTTCCACTTCTTCCACCAATGGTTGCGGTATTCCAAGATACCCCTTTCTACTCCATCGGCACAAACATGTTTAACTATTCGTATTCTCATATTCAATCCTTTTATTTATATTCTACCAATTTTCCTCTTCTTTTAAAGCTTCAAACTTATCCTTCATAATAGAATTGGTCTCTGTCCAAAAAACTATGATAACCTTTTTTACATCAACCCCTTCTCCTTGTGCAATATCCTTTGAGGCCTTAACGAAATCAAAATATCCTTCATCTGATTCTAAAATTCCGGCGGAATACGCCATACGTCCATTCTTGATGAATCTTGCGGAAAAATAAAAGTATCTTTTCATCGCAGTAACTCCCTAATAAATTCGTTACGCATCGGCTCAACGATGCTTGCGTACAAACTCTGCTTATCTTCCGGAATATCATCCGGTGTAATAGAAAACATCAACAAATATGACATCGGAATCTCCAATACCTTGCATATTGCATCAATCTTACTCTTGCGTGGAAACGTTCTTCCGGTCTCCATAAACAACATGTTTGTCTCGCTACAACCGATAGCCTTACCAAGTTGTCGTTGGGTCAAGCCCTTGCTTACCCTCATTGTCTTAATCGCCTTTCCTAAATCCATTTAACCTCCTATTTTAAATTTTCAAATCTATTCTTAATTGCAATCATCGCATCCTTGACCCCATCCTTGTATCCAACAGAATACAAGGTACAATCCTCTTCGCTCGGTTTCTCGGACTTGGATTTCAGAAATTCTTCTATCTCACAGAAACCATGTTCCAAGAATCTGAGGAACATCGCATTCTTCGTGATAGCTGGTCGTAGGACATCTTTAACCCAATCCCAGCCATCACCATAACCTAACGTGAAATTTGAATTGCCACAATATTTCACTTTCGGCTCATCAAGCCATTGTTTTAAAATTTCTTTCTTTGTCATTATTCCCAGTTTTTGAGGTGTGTCTCACCATTTTAATTAATAACATTTGTTTCTTAATCACGATGCAAAGATACAAAGAATTATTGTAATATGCAAATGTTTTAATGTGTTTCTTATCTATGTTAATATATTTTAATCTTACTATATAGAATCTACTATTTTTTTTGCAGTTTTTTAGATTTCGCTCTCTTTCAAATACCCCTGTTGTCTATTACCTTTAACGTGTGCCTCACGCTTTGTAATTTTTGCATCTTGCAGCGATTTCTGTCAGTCGCTTCCCTTGTACTTTCGTAGTGCTACCTTTCTTGCATTTCAAGACATTTCCTGTACTTGTATTTTGTATTTCCAAGAAATGGACGCAACAAAAACAACTTCTAAAATTCTTATCCATTTGACATTTCTTTTTTAAGTTTCTTTCTTTGAGCCAAGAACATAACAATCTCCTCAAAATCATCGCAATTCAAGAGCATTTGTCCAACCTGCCATTCCGCTGCTTTCTGCTTGGCATCCTCCATGCCCTTTGCTAAGAATGTGATTTTCTTGTCTTGGCTTCGATTCTCTACAGTTACTTCAAGTGTACCGAATTCTAGTTCGGTAGTATTCATACTGAGACCTTCATCAAATATCCTCAACAAATGATTAAAAAGATTACTTCTTTCCATTTTTCAACCTTTCATTTTCTTGTTTCAACAAGTCCTCAAATTCCTTGCGCTTTGCTCGCATATTCTCGAACCATTTACTTGGTGTTCTTGGACACCCTATAAGCCAATGGTCGAAGTTTGGAACAGGCAAATTGAACTCTCTAGCTTCAATAGTATAATCGTACCACTTCAACAACTCTTCTTCGGGAGCTTCCTTTTCAATATCTGTTACAATAGTAGCCATATCGAAAGTCAAATCGCCACAATTAGCTATTCCTCCAACTTGGTCACCTATCCAAAATGTCTCCGGATTATCTAATCCGTAAAATTCATGCTTCTCACAGAATGCCTTCAAGTAAGCATTGCAAGCATTCTCGTAATCATTCTTTAATTTCTCCTTATCCATATCACATATCCTTAAAGGGTAGTTCTAAAAATTAATGAATTTGTGTGAAGGCCATGCCCTCAGATATTATTTCTGTGGCGTTGGCTCAAAATCAGAGCCGTCCAGTTCACCACAATGTTCGTTTATCCACTCATTTTGCTTATTCTTTGACGTTAAGGCACAATTATCCCATAGAGGAGATAAGTTGCGGCTGGAACTTGTTTATTTGCACATATCTGAATATGTTATAAACGAGACAGGTGATAGCCGAGGCGGCCTTGGCACGTACAATGCCGACGCTGCGGACAAAAGATCCATTCATGGCCATTTCTATAAAGCCAAATATATGCTCCACACGACATCTGGTCTTTGACTTGGTTCTGTTGTTCTGTTTCTGCTCATCAGTAAGTGGATGGTTGCGGTGTCCCTTTTCACAAATGATCGGGTTCATCCCACATTCACGCACAACGTCGTCTTTCGCCTCATACCCGGCATCAAGATACAAGTCCTGTCCTTTGTCGCTTTCCTCTATAAGAGGTTTTATGACATTGGAGTCATGTACGCTTGCGTCTGTGGTGGCATACGTTTCTATGAGTTTGGTCTTCTTGTCTGCCTTGACATGAGACTTGTAGCCATAATGCGTCTCACCACGTTTCTTCGTGTATCGTGCGTCTGTGTCCTTGTGGCTTTTCTTGTGTGGCTTGTCGTTCCACAGACTATCGCCATTGCCAGCCTTTATCCGCTTGTTCTCTTCATGGCTGTTGCGCTGCTTGGGGGCTTCAACAAACGAAGCGTCTATAATCTTGCCCTCGTTGAATGAAAGTCCCTTGGCATTCAAGAACTCACGAAAGGTGGTGAACAATGTGTCGAATGTACCAGACTGACTCAGTTGGTTCTTTACGTTCCACACGGTCTTTTCGTCAGGAACATCCTCAACGGTACGTATGCTAAGAAACTGGCGGAAACTTGTACGGTCGATAATCTGATATTGAATCTGCTTGTCGCCCAAGCCATAATAACGTTGTAGAAATATGACCTTGAACATCAGAACAACATCATACTGTGGGCGACCTGCTTTTGACTTGCAGTCCTTCTTTACAAGAACGTCCTCAAGAGCAGGACGGAACATCTCGAAGTCTACAAGAGAAGACAATTGCTCCAGTGGGTTACCCATTGCCGAAAGGGCATCAATGGTGAGTTCCTCTTCAAAGAGGTTCTCATCCTTTTGCTGTCTATATATTGTTGTTTTCTTCATTACAAACTCGTTTTGTTCCTCAAAGGTACAAAAAAATATCGGAAAATCAGCATTATTTACTAAATATCAATCAGTTAATTTTTAGAACTGCCCTAAAAAGTTTTTTAATCTTGCTCTTCTCCACCTTTGGATGGGAGCACATCACAACTTGCGTACTTGAGTCATGTCTTACCTGCCATTCGCAAGTATTACACCCCAAATCACCAACTTTATTAATTGCATTGGTGTATCTGCCTTTCTCACCATAGGGGCAATCGGTAACAAAATCCTTTCGTCCCCAGATGTACTCATCTATCTTATAAAAAATAGCATTTGCTTTCTTCTTTTTCTCGTTATTATTTAAAAACATCATTTCATTAAAACATTTAAAATAAACATAGCTGGCCATCATCAGCGACCTTAACATTACTCTCAGAAAACCAAAGTTCCTCCAATATCCTCTCCATGCAAGCTACAACAATCGAATTTCCAGCAGCCTTTTGAAGACTTGACTTCGGCACTCCACTTTCAAGCATCTTGTCTATGTATTCTTCGTCAACGTCCATCAAACGGAAGAGTTCTCTCGGAGTCAAACGCCTAATGCACAACCTAGTCTCTCCAAGCACAACCAAGGAGTCCTTGCTCGCAGATGTAATGGTATTGGCTATATTCTTTCCAAGCTCGACCTTTGGACTATGCTTTTCGCCTTTTATCCACTTCCCTTCAGAACGAGTTCTTATAGCTGCACTCATAGGTTCTTTCCATTCATTCGATACAAATTTCTCTTTACATAGCAAGTCATCACTAAAAAAGTACTTCTCATCCACATTTTCCTCCAAGACATCAACCAAGTGTTTCTCTAACTTTGTCTTTCTCGGAAAATGATAATCTATCTTATCACCATCGTTTCGTATAGAGAGCATGAAGACACGCTTTCTGTTCTGAGGAACACCGCAGTCGGCTGCATTTACCACCTTAGCATAGTTAACATATCCGTAGGATTCCAACTCCTTGCGCCACTTGTTGAAGAACCCAATGAACTTTGTTTGAACCAAAGCCTCTACATTCTCCATCAAGAGGTATTTCGGTCTCTTGGTAATAATGGCGTTTCTTGTAAACCAAAGGATAGAGGAACGGGTGTTACTTCCCTCCTCTATTCCTTTCTGCTTTCCGGCTTGCGAAACAGACTGGCAAGGTGTTGAATATGTCAGCAAGTCAAAATCGGCTACCTTGCTCCAATCTATCTTGGTCATGTCACCAAAGTTCTTGCCGGATAGACTAGGAAAGCAAGCATTATGCAAAGCTATTGCACTTGGCTCTATCTCAGACCATCCGATGCACTCGTAATCGAAATCAGAATATTTCTTCTTCAACCGCTCTAAAGCCATCAGTTGAGAGTCATATCCGGCACAAAGTTCAAACGTCCGTATCTTCATTAAATATCATGGGTTTTACAAAAATCCTCTACAAAGCCATCACCCCAATCATCCTCATGCCATATCTTTGCAACTTCAAGCTGTCCCATTTCCTTTATAGCCAAAAGAACTTGCTTTATATCGTTTTCGTACTTAGGCAATGAATTCTCCATAATCGGGAATACATCCTTTATCTCTTCAAAAGACAACACAACGTCAAACGAACCACCTTCACTTGGCGTTACTTCAAACAACTCTTCAGAAAGATTCTTTGAGGATTTCAACCACTTCAAGAATTGCTTTCTACTACGATACTCACAATATAAATTGCTAAACTTTACGTATAGCTTATCAAAGCTTAACTCTTTCATAATAAATCAAATTTATCTTTAATTATCTGTTTCAAACACCGTCTGCTTGCCTCGTCTCATAGCGCGATACTTCTCAGGAGCCATTGGTAAGCCATTCTCTTTTAATGCTTTCTCATATGCACCAAAAGCCAAGCAATCCGCTTGCTCGTTCAAATCATCACCATTATGTCCCTTTACCCAAGTCAAAATAACAAGCTTATCCTTTGCACACTTACGATACAACTTGATTAAGTCTGTGTTCTTTATATCTGCGCCTATTTCCCAATCTGTATAGCGGAACATCTTTAATGCGTACTTGGAATCACTTCGAACCTCTATGACAGAACCTTTCGGGCAATAATTAACGGCTGATATTATCGCTAACATCTCCATTCTATTATTGGTAGTATGCAAGCAATGGTGTGTCTTGATCTTTTCAAGTTCACCTGTAGATGTATTCACAACAATATACGCAGAACCACCTGCCTTATGGGTGGAATAGTTATCGCAGCTGCCATCTGTATAGCAAATATAGTTTGGAAGAAGCCTTTTTCTTTCCACAACAGTTTCTTCTTTCTTAGGTTGAACCTTTCCATACTTTGCATTCTTGCCTGTTCGCAAAACGGAGTTGTAAGCACCTGCCAATGTTCGCCAATCATCACAATAGTTTCCATCTTTCTGTCTCCATCCGTTTTTCCATAACAAGTCCCATAAATCTTCGATAAAGCCCTTTTCTATCCAATTTTTCTTTATACAGAAACCCGAATAGACTCGGAAAGATGGTATCTTCGCATACAAATCCTTTGCCATTTCGTCAATAGCATAATCTTTTTTGTTTGCGGTACACCAATTGGGAATAACAATTATCACCTCCCTCTTGCCAAGCAGACGTTTGAATCTAGATATATTGCCAAAGTAGCGATTAGACTCTTCCGCAAAGTCAGCATTCTTCACTAAATTCGCAAAAGTTTTGTTTGAAACACGAATCGTAAACAAGTCTATATCCTTACAAGTTTCCAATATTCTATTAACCAAGTCAAACATAGCCTCTATTTTGTCGGCTTGTTGCTCGTTGACCAGGAAGTTGTCACGAATGAATTTGTCACCATCATACAATCGACTACAAGCCAACACTCGATTTGCACCTTTCACACGATATGAACTCAGATAAACATCATAAGCTCTAACTTGATGTTCTGATTCCAAGTACTTTTCTTCTATCTTCTTCATAATCTCGTATATATAATAATAACACGTAATATATCAAGGAACACGTTAGCCTCTTAAAGACTCCTATACTTATTCCAACTAACTACTAATATGAAAATGTCCAAAATAGAACTTACCCACCATAGAAGTCATCAGGTAGATTTCCTATTGTGCCATTTTCCTTTATTTGCATTCGATGTCCCTTCAATTTATAACCATAGATTCTGTGCTTGATAGCAACAGAAGTCTCTCGGTCTCCAAAAGAGTAAGAGCAAGGTATGATTAAATAGTGCAGGTTACCTACGTTAAACGTAAAGTTCCTACGACCAAACCTTTGCAATGTTCGTTCCATCTCTCCCTCGTTTCTATCATCTGCCATGTGCATTTCCGCATACGTGGACTTAATCTTACCTTCGCTGATAAGATTCTTCTTGATTCGGCATATAGAGCCATGACCCATATTCACAACCTTTGCAAATGAGTTAGTAGTTAGTTGATGCCAAGCACAATCATTGTTTCCAACGTTAAAACAGTCTTGACAAGCACCACTAATAACCGATATGTACAAAATGTTGTTGACTATAGAATATAACTCTTTTAGCTTATAGTCCTTGTTAATAGGAATACGACAAACGTAAGCCCCTTGGAAGCGACCGCCCTTTTTATTGGGCTTCTTTTCTTTGTCACGGAACGTATTCACGATAAATCGCCCGTTACCAAGTTCAGTAAAGAGTCCATCCTCCTTGACATCCTTTAGCAATTTTCTTGCCTTTGGATAGCCTACACCGAGTTTTTTCTTTACATCCTTGATGGTTAAGTTAAATATTACAGAATTTCTGCGTTGCATCTTACACCAAATAGCAAAGCAAAGCGTCTCCTTGTGCGCCTTCACTTCTGATGATGACGCACCATAGGTATACTTCTTTACCAAGTCCATACGTATATGTAAATAATGCTTTCCCATAAATTCCTTATTTGTTTAACTTATTTGTGTTTCGCCTACTCCAACATTTATAGCCCATTATTAACTTAGAACTATCTAAGGATGTTTCGACTCAAAACAAGGATTCTAAAAAGAAATCCTTACCCTTCATTCGTCTGACACCGAAATCTAGGTAAGGATTATCGTGGTATGGCTTTCGCCACGGAAAATCTTATTGATTCTTGTAAGCGTGTCAGCACCAACAAAGCACGTTGCAAAGATACTAATTTATTTTCAAACTGCATGGGCTTTAATGTGCTATTCTGCTCTTATTGCGCATTTTTAACATACAACACAATTTTAGTTACGTATATAAAACTACAAATACATTAAGCCGCTTGCAATTTTAACATTTCACACTCTAAGGCATTTTCAAGACAAAAAAAAGAGCAACCACCATCACTGGCAGCTGCTCCATAAGTTGTTACCTTAAACCAATCTAAAACCTTAATAACTAAAAACCAACCTAATAAAATAACTTTTTCTTATATTTTACCGTGATAAAGAAAATCATTGTAACCAGCATCAAGGAAACGACCCAAAAGGAAATCATACCGAATTTCCAATAGAACAAGTCCCATCCATCCAAGTCTTTCTCAACATATTCCTTTTTGGTCTGGACAATACTCAATTCTCTATTTAGGCTATCCCTCTGAGCCTTGTATATACTCGCTCGCTCTGCTATCTCCTTATAATGAATAAGGCTATCACGAACCTTGGATAGTTCCTTGCTGTCCCTGTATCTAATCTCTATATGAGTAGAATCCTTACCTAGCACCTTACCACTCTCATCTACCCTTGTCTTGACATCATCCTTGATGTAAGTGGAATCCTTAACCTGCTTTTCGGTCTGCTTCCAATGATAAGATAGCAAGCTATCCCGAATAAGCTTGACCCTTTCGTTGACAATTGAGTCCCAATGGGCATAAGTAGTAGTGTCTCGCACCACTTTTTCTACATCTACATATCTTGTCGTCCGGCATCCGTACATCATAAGCATGATGAAGAAACCTACTAATATGGTAACGAGCCAACGCCACCAATCAAATCTAAGCTCCATATCAACCTCCTTTTTGTGTGCAAAGGTACAAATAAAATCAATAGGAACAATTTTTCTGCCCACTCTCTCTTTTTCAAAATTTCAAAAGTGAAGAAAAACCACCACCCAATTAAGGATGATGGTCTTACTAATGCCTTAGTTGAGCCTGTATCTCGTAAGATTACCAAGTGATTATCTTTCCGTTGTTACATACGAGCTTTCCGTATTGTATATTTCCAACTCTGCGAAGCCATCCATGCAGGTTCACACTTTGCTTTGGGTCATTGTTCACAATCGCATTGAGAAAGGCAATTCGTGACACCTTCAACTTATCGAACAACGACCATTGACCTTGTTTGTATGAATTGATAGCAGCCAAGGTCATGTTACCCATGATACCATCAGCTTTTGTTCCTACGATAGTCTGAATCTTTTGTACGGCTCTGCTTACTCCACTATTATAAGCAAAGTCAACCAAGAGATTAGCCACCGACTGGTTGTTGATTTGGTCAGCCTTGCAAGCATCCCAATAGTATTTCTTGAATATGTGATGCCATTGTTCATCGGTTATCTTCTTCAAGTCCGATGCGGTCTTACTAGCACCATAAACTTTACGGAACGTCTCTAGGGTCACACCTTTCATCGTTGCGCCTCCCCTGTCACTCTTTTTGTTAGAATATCCACCCTCGAATGAGAGAATGAATGGTTTTAAAATACTTGAGTCTGCCATAGTCTATTTATCTTTTTCGCTTTGATGTTCGCCACGTTCCCCTATAGTCTTGGTAATGCCAGCCGTGACGAACAAACTAGCCACACTACCAACAAATGCACTTAACCCCATCAAATCGGTCTTGATCGTCCCATAAGTCACCACTTCCCACACTAAGATGAAACATACAACTAAGAGCATCAAGAAACCTATCAAGGTCACGGACACTAAGAAGAATGCCTTGCTTGAATGTCCGCTATTAACTTGTATGAGTAATTTCAGATACTTAACCATATTTTAATCCTCCCTGTCACGATATATCTCATTTTCTTCCTTTTCAACCAACGTTTCTAAGGATTCTCGCTTTCTTGGTGGGGTTCTAAGTTGGCATCCATCCTTGATGCATCTGTTCCATTGTGCCTCATGCAAGGCAAGCTTCAAATCGTTCTTCTCATCCCTTAGATTGCGTATGGTAATACGATACTGATTGATTTCCTCATACAATTCATCTACTTTACTATTAAGATTAACGACCGACTCGTTGGAACGTTCATAGAGAGCCTTCCACTCATCGGCATATGATGAAATAGTCTTATTCTCTTCCTGTGATGCGAGTGCCGCCTCCTTTCGTTTTCTACTATTATAGTACAGCAACGTGGAGATAACTCCCGATGCGCAAAGAAGATTAATTCCCGTCTGTATTAATTGAATAGTTTCCGCTGTCATTTCCTTATGTTTTTTGTTGCAAAGATAGCTATTTATATATAATATTGTGGAAATAGCCGAGTCAGAAAACTACACAATTAATTTTTGTGCAAATAATTAAATTTTTCCTTAAACTAAGTTATAACACATTAAAATATTTGCTCTGCCACTAAAATCTCATTATCTTTGCAAAAAACAGGTGAGACACACCACAAAAACTGAATAAAAATGAAAGTTATAGAACAAGACACAATAAACTTTATTAAGACGCACATAAATGAACGACCAAGATACAAGTTGGCACAAAGAATGGGTGTCAGCGTGAAATTCTTGTATAAGATTCTACATGATTGCAATTGTAAAATCGAACATAAAAGACCTGTTCCGCAACCCGACAAGAAACGTGATGAACAAATCACAAAACTATATCCTGACCATTCGGTCAGAGAGATTGCAGTAATTGTAGGATGCCATCCGTCTACGGTAGGCAAAGCTGCTAAAAGGCTAAAGCTTACTCATTCAGAAGAAACTATCGAAAGACTTAAAAAGAATAGTTTGGCTAACTTAAAAAAAGCATATGATAAAGCAACTATTGGCAAAAGGGTGAAAAGCTGGCAAAGAACTATGCAGATGGAGAAATTCCGTGTTATATCCTGTATTCCGCAGCAGACGAAATTCAAATTTTCAGAAATGCCGATAAAATCATATCATGCCAAGTACCATCTTATAAATAAGTATGGGTATTTTGCTTTTGAAGGTGAACCATACATCTTAGGTTATGACCGGAATACTCGCAGAATGGATGAAGAATTCTACAAGAACAAATACGGATTTTCTTTTGAGGAGGACGAAGAATGCCAAGAAGATTAACACAAGAACAGATGGACTATATCAAAGTCCACATCAATGACTACCCACGAAAGGAAGTAGCCAAGGCTGCTGGTGTAACCTTACATACATTATATAAGTATATCACTATTTTAGGTGGTACGAAAATAGGCAATAAATTGAATAATGAGATTATCCGTAAAATCTCCGACATGTACCAAACGATGACGGCAAGAGAAATATCAGAAATAACGAATATTCCTCAATCAACAATTTTAGGACAGGTCAGTAAGCTTGGTTTGAAACATAACGCAGAAACGGCAGACAGAATTCGCAAAGAGCGGAACAAGTCTCTACGAAACTATTGGAACAAAGAAAGGTATGCCAATAAAGGCAGAAAGCTGCATATGCAATATAAAATGGACGAACTTAGAGTGTTGTCGGGTAAGCCTCAAGAAACAAGGTTAAGAATAAGAAAACTCTCCCCAAAGGCTTTGAATGCGAAGATGTATTTGCGAAAGTCTTATAACTATTTCTACTCTAAGGGTGAGCCGTTTATTCTCTGCTATGACTCCGAAACGAAAAGACATCCGAAAGAGGAATACTATACACGAAAGTTTGGCTTTAAATTTGTGTGCGCTTAGTTTCCGTTTGCAATTCCGTTTGCATTTTTTTGTTTTCTGCAAACGGAATTTGCAAACAAGCCTTTGTTTTTTCGACCATTCGAAAGTATGATATTACCTCCTATCACATTAACTTATTGATTATTAGCGAATAAAAGAAAGTTTGATAGAGTTATTAAACCTTTTGCTTATTATTCGTAACTTTGCAGCCGTAACGTTACATAGAGTTAGTTTAATTAAGGTTTAACACAAAAAGATTATTCTTATGGAGACATCAAAAACTTATGTTTTTAATCCAGAGGGTTCAGGTAACAATGGAGGAATGATGAGCTTGATAGCTCCTTTGCTCCAACAGAGAGGCGTTGACCCAAACGTTCTTCTTGCGATGAAGGGTAATAACGGATTCGGCAATGGCGATGGTTCTTGGTTCATTTGGCTGCTCTTTATCCTTTGCTTCTGTGGTTGGGGCGGTAATGGTTTCGGCTTTGGTGGCCGTGGCAATGGCGCAGGTCTTGCCAATGAAATCAACAATGACTATGGTCGTTCCTTGCTTATGGATGCTATCGGTGGCAATCGTAATGCACTCAGTAATCTCGCTACTCAGCTCAATTGCACTGAAGGACAGATTCAACAAGCAATCTCTGCCTTGACATCCCAAGTTCAGAACGTGGGCAACCAAGTAGGTATGAGCGGAATGCAAACCATCAACGCTCTCCAGCAAGGCAATATGCAGATAGCATCTCAGCTTGCTGACTGCTGCTGCAAGGTGAACAACAACATCACCGCTATGGACGGAAACGTGAAGCTTGCCATGTGTCAACAGACAGGCACTTTGAACAACGCAATCAACAACGTAGCCGTGGGCATGGAGCGTGGTTTCTCTAGCAGTGCATTTGAGACCCAACGCCAGACTTGCGACATTCAGAAGTCAATCGAAAGTGCGGCTGCTGAAATCAAGGCAGGTCAGACCGCCCAAGAGATGAGAGAAATGCAGAACAAGATAGACCTCTTGCGTGAGGAGAACGGAACGTTCAAGTCTTCCGCTATGACATCACAAATCGTGGGACAGGCGGTTGCACCTATCAACGCTGCATTGGCTAGCTTGCAGAGCGAGGTGAACACCATCAAGTGTGCACAGCCAAATACTGTAACCGTTCCTTACCAACCTTTCGTTACCGTGCCTAATTGCGTGGCTGCATCATACGGCTACTATGGCAATGCGGCAAACACAGGATTTTGGGGCTAAATCGAGAAAGGAGGCTAATATGGTAATGTGGAACTATCCTTTCGCATGGGTGAACAGAAGAGGCTCTGCTGCCGTGGCTTCCCAAGGTGTGAGCGTGAACACTGCTAACGTGGTGTTCACTTTCAAGAACCACGCCTTCGCGAATGCCAACTACAAAGGGACGGTCTTCGTGAACCTAAGACAAGCCATTCCTACAGGAACGACAACAACGCTCCCTATCCTCTTCGAGACGAACGGAGCGACCCAAGAAGTAACCAAGTTCAATGGCGACCCACTTACGGTGGCAGACATTGCAGGAACTGGAGTTTATCAGTTTTGGTTCGAGAGAGACACTAACACCCTTCAGCTAATGACGGGAATTGTTTAACAATTAACATTACAAAGCTATGTTTCAAGGACTTCGACCTAACAGCATATTCTATGTGCTTGACAAGGGTGAAAACCCAAGTCTTAAAATCGGGCAGGTTGTGTCAGTTAGTAACCCACAACCAAAGTTCCCAACATATACCCCTGGGCAGTTCAATCCGCAACCAATGGAGACTACCGTTGATGTTGTCGTGAAATTGCCGAATGAGCAAATGGAGTTCAAGCAACTCCCATCCAATATGCAAATTGCAAATTCGGAAAACCTCGTGGTTTCAGAAAGCCGTGAAGCTATGGATGCGGAAGTTGAGGCTATGTATCGGCATTCTAAGGAGATTGTGGAAAGCGAGCCATACCACAAAAAGGTTATGGAAGAGTGCGCAAAGATGCGTGCCGTATTGAATCCACAAATAGCCAAAGACAGACAACAGGAAGAAGACATCAATAACCTCAAAAGCGAGGTTAGCGGAATGAAGGGAACTTTGACCGATATTAAGTCTATGTTGTCAGTGGCTTTGGAAAAAGTTAATACAAAAAAGTAAATCATTATGGGATACATGATAGAAATTACCGAAAATAAGGTAAATGAAATGTCGGAACTTGTAGAGAAGATGCTTAAGTATGGTGGCAAACTCATGCACTGCATTGATGAAATGGGGGATGACAAGTATGGACGAATGGGTCACAGAAGCCCAATGCCGGATTACCGAGACAATTGGGATGATGACGATGATGACCGCTATGGTGAAAGACATGGTGGTCGCAGAGGTGGCGGTTATCGCTATTAGTATTACACTTTGAGGTGGGGAGAAATCTCCACCTCCTTTAAAAGTTTTTATTATGGGAAGATACAAAATACCACTTGACGCATACGATATGAAGCCTGAAGGAATGATAGCATACCTTCGCTACAATGGCTGGCACTTCAATAAAAAGATGTGCGATTGGGCTATTACCTTAATGCGCAAGACAAACGCAACGACTGGTAAGCTCGAAAAAGTTGAACCGACAGAAAAAGATACAGTCGAGGAACTTCTTAAAGTCAATAACGTAAAGTTGGAGAATGCCGACAATTACGATTTCGTCTATGTCGCAAACATGGCTAGAGCCGATTTCTTTAAGTCCTCTTTAAAGGACGAAGCTGCTTTGGCTCAATTCATTAAGGATATGGTGGATGACCCAGACCAAGCGGACGGATTTATTTTTAATAGATTTTATGCCGATTGCAACCATAATGGTATCGGCATTCCATGGGATGATGTATTATGATTAAACAAGAAATTTACTTGGAGAAATACGATTGGAATGTGATTGTATGTCATGTAGCTAATCAAGAAGAGGTTGACGAAGCTATGGACTTACTAAGTTCCATTGATTGTAAGGGGCAACCATTATTGAATGCATACGACCACATTTCAACCGATTCTTCAAACAAAGGATTGACATACACAAATGTTTCAAAGAAAACAAGTGTTGTGCTCATTTGCAAGTCTACTTCTGAAGGTGAGTATATAAATAGTCTCACACATGAAATGTTTCATGTAGTAGCACATATATGCAACCATCTGGGAATAGATATGCAAGGCGAAGAACCATGCTATCTTATGGGATGGCTTTGTCAGTCGATATTATAGAAGATTTCCTTATAAGTTTAACTTGGCGGGCAGACCTTGGATTTTTCCATCTGCCCTCCTATAAAATTACAAGAATATGAGTTGTTCGAAAATCAAAAATTACCTTTATGAACGTTTTAATGAGGATTTTAACGTTCTATCTGAGAATGAAAATCGAGTTATCATTACATTTGATGATAATGACTTGTCGGTACTCGTAAACAAGATGGAGAATAAATTATTCATTCTCGTTCCGCTAACTAATATGCATTCGTTTGAACATCATCCGGATTGGATCTTGGTAGATGGCGAACGCATCAATAGCAACCTATTTTGGAAGGAATGCGGCAACCAAGTGATAGAATATCAAGGTGATGCCCCTATAGCTATCAAGCAAGACACCATAGAGAGAATTGTTAATGATTTCATTAAAAACAGATAACGTTTTAAAATTTGCATTAATTTATTTGCAAGGCCATCTTTTTTGTCGTATCTTTGCATTGTAATAAAAATGGTGAGACACACCGGAACAACTGTGTTTTACAAACTTAATTTTCGTAGATAAAGATATTAATATATCAATATAGAAAAAAGCAAAATTATGACAGAAAAAGGATATTTAATCAAGAAAAAAGTATTATTCATTGATTTAGACGACACGATTATTACAACTATATCAGGAAACACCTTTCCTACAGATGTAACAGATTTCAAAATCCGTAAAGAGGTTTTGGATAAGATTGTAGATGCATTCCCTACTCTTTACTATGTGGAAATAGTCTCAAACCAAGGAGGCATCCCTCAATTTGTTGACGAACAGGATTTCATCGGAAAGATAAAGGCTATTGAAAGCTTTATGCAAAAATATCTTCGCAATCATACCGGACGAAATATCTTCGTCAACTCTATGTATTGCCCATCGCATGCAGAGATAGGAATGAGAAAGCCAAATACAGGAATGCTTGAGTCGTATTCTTCTTGGAAGAAAAGTGAGCTGATAATGATAGGTGATGCTAGCGGAAAAGAAGGTGACTTCTCGGACTCCGACAAACAATGTGCGGAGAATTTCGGTATTGAGTACATAGATATAGAAGACTTCTTGAAAATGTAAAAACAAAAAAAGGGAAAGTCAGAGTGACTGTTGCAAAAATTGCAACGTCACTCACGCAAACTGAAACAAAAAAGAGAGGCAATCACTTACCTCTCTTACTCAACTTGTAAGGAACACTTACATGTTCAACTATTAGGATAGAAGTAGAAGCAAAATTCCCCTATACTATTGGCGTAGTATAGGGGAATATTACATTCCTGCTCGGAAATGCGATGCTCTTAAAAGTGCTGCTCTAAAAAGCACTGCAAATATAGACAATAATTCCGAAACCACCAAATTTTTCATCATTAATTTGTTAGATACAGATACAATCCTTCCACGAACCACATTATCAATATCATAGTTGATGATGTCACCCAAGCCATGAAGAACTTATCTATCGTTTTATACTTATAGGAAAGATACAGGTAAGCAATAAACGTGCTGTTGATTATTACCAGTATCGCTACTATAATCAAAGTACAAAACATATAATCCATACTCATATATGCTCGCTTATCCGTGCTGCGATAGGGCTTATTAATACGTTATGATTTTCTCTTGCTCTTAATGAAGTGCAGTATATCCCACTTCTTCCAATATCTTGTATGTCCACGCTTCTTGCACTCACCGTTAGGAATGTCGCCCCTCGCAACCATTCTATTTAAAGTAGCATCAGAAACGTGAAGTTTCTCCTTGACTTCCTCGGTAGATAGCATCGGGTTGAGAGCATACGGCAGATAGTTCTCACAAAGGTCTTCTATCTCATCGCTACTCATTCCGCAAGCAGTTACCTTCTCCCCTCTCTTCTCTTGCTCGTCTGCTCGAAAACAAGAATCCGATAACGATTTTAATAACACTCCCAAGGTGTGATAACCAAATAACTTTCCCATATCATTATAATCTAGAGATTAAACTTTGACAGCCCTTGCCTGAGAAATACTTATCGGCAAAACCATATACATAAAATATAATGGTCATTACAAGTATTACAGCATTAGCTTCCACCATTTCGTTGGTGGTAAAAACATTCCAGTATACGATATGAATAGCATTTATCCCAAATAGGTAGATGATCATCGGAATACGCCATCTGTAGCAGAGCCAAAAGAATCTGCTCGCAATTATAAGTACAAGCGGATGGATGTAAACGGAAAAATAGATAAATGCTGCCGATACCCAATTCTCCTTAAACCATACGCACATTTCTTTTTCATGAGACGCAAATGTTACCATGCATGCAATATGAAAAAGCATGATAAACAGAGGCATCACTTCACAATAATACTTAAACCAAGTGAGTAGCTTTATGCTGTAGCCTCTACCTGCAAGGATAATGACGTTTATCATTTCGCTAACGTCCATGTCCTTAAACATTACTCTTGACAACTGTACAACACCGACTGATTGAACTAACCGATGGACTTCATCTTCTTCTTCTTTAGTCATAAGCTATTATATTTTAGTTGATTTAAAAGATTGATACCGCAAAGATACGCATTTTTAAAAGTAAGAAGTCGGCTTTAGGTTAATTTTTGTGTTAAACTTCATAAAAAGTAACAATCTGAAAGTAATAAGTCGCAAAAATAGCGTCAGAACGGCTTTCTTGCCAAATTCTAACGCTATTTCTATCTACTTATCAGTGTTTATCCTATCACAACATCAAGGGTCTCCATATCAGCGAACTTCAAGCCGCAATCTTTCGCTGCCTTGAACAACTCCTTCTCGTCAACTGCCTCGATGGCTACCTCTACCTCCTTGTCGGCAAGTTCCTTGAAGTACTTCTCGGTCTTCTGCTTCTGATTGAAGAAATACTCATTGACCTCAGCGAACTTGGCTGAATCGTCCTTGGTGTATTCGTAGCCCTCATTGGCGTGCTTCTGCTCCAACTGCTGGCACTCCTGAAGCTTGTGCTGCATCTCCTCGAACTTATCGTCCTTCAAGCTCTCCTGCGCTTCCTTCACATCCTTGTCGTAAGTGTCGGCTACTTGGCGCAGTGCCTTCATGTTTTTCCAAACTCGCAAGGCGGCATCATCGCTCATAGATGATGTCTTCAATGCCTTCAATGTTCTGTAGGCATCAACTGCCTCAATTGTCTTAATCTTTTTCATAATTGTTTCTTTATTTTTATGTTATACAATATTCTTCGCCAGATTGCCATAGCAGAATACCTTTCCTATTAACAGTGCAAAGTTAAGAAAATAATTCCGAATAACAATGCAGGAGGAGCAAAATTTACGAATTTTAAAAATCAGCTTCCCCACGTTTGGTAATCACTAGGTCGCAACGTGTCTGCTTTCTCGGTGAGAACGTAAACCACAAATACATTTCTAGCATATTTGTTATATTAAGAACATCTGCTTTTTAATGCATAATATAACTACCACCTGGAGGAACTTGTTTCCATCCACCATCTATATTAATTTCAAAAGATAATTGACATCTTTGTCCATAATAACCTCCTTCATAAACATTATCAAATCTTATATATATATCAACATAATCTGTTCTATCACCTTCAGGAATAGTTACAGAACCTGTAATTTGACCAGAACTATTAGAAACATAACCTCTTCCGTATGTTGTCTTATTGTTACCATAACCACAAACACTTCTAAATATACCATCAGTAACTGTAAATGTAGCATCAGGAAGTTTATGTATTCTTGCTTTACAAATACAAGTACCACCAACTAATTCTCTCAACGATGAGAAATCAACAAAACCACTAGAACCACTTTTAATACTTTCCATATTAATTTGTCTAGGATAATATTTAAAAGTAATAGCACCCGGAAGAGATATAAAAATTATTTTTGTATTATCATATAAAGTTGCATTACGAGTATATGCTAAAAAAGGCACAATATCAATAAACTTATCTCCACTGCCTATATCAAAAGTTATTTCTTTACTAGCGTATACATAATCTGTTGGTTTTTTGCAATTACCGACATAATAATTTTTATAAATCTTATCATTAACATTATATGGTGAATCATAACGAATTTGAATCCAAAAAGACCAACCTAAATATAAATCAGGTATTATATCATCCATAGTAACATTTGTATTATAATCCACATTTGTTTTCTTATATAGAATACAATTAAATTTAGGAGTTGAAGAATAATAAATTTCAACGTTATGAAATTGAGGAATAGAAGTCAGAAATACATTACTTATTGCTTTACTACTATAGTTTCTAAAATCACTTAATCTATAAGGAGAATTAGCACCACCTTTTGGAAAATGTTTTCCTGATACACTTGTACTTGTGTTATCATGAATATAACCATTATTACCATATACATTATCTTTATAAAGATTTTTACATGCTTCAATAGCAAAACCTTCTCCTCCATAATTATAACGTAAGTTCTTATAAGTGTCCATAGGTATATTCATACCACAACGAACAACACAAGTATATCTACTATATGAAGAATTTACTATTTCCTCAGAGTCTTCTCTAATAGGATATTCTTTAAATTCACCTTTACAACTAATAGGTTTATACTTACTCCATATATTTATATTTTCACTCTTACAAAGAGTAGCAAGGTCATTGCTACTCTCTCCAAGAGCTCGTTTAACATCATCAATGCTAACAGGAGCACTAATAATTCCAGTTTCACTATTGTAAGACATAATCTTTATTTTTTAGATATTCAACTTTAGTTTCTAATTCTGTTACAACTCGCTCTACTGTTACATTGAACACTTTCGCAAGCTATAATATAAAGCGTTCCATACGCTTAATCTTTAGAACTTAAAACACTAGGCAAGGCAGCTCTATAAGAGCCACCCTGCGTTAATACTTACTCTGATGCCTCGCTTGCCATATTAGCGGCGATAGCGGAATTAACCTCCTCAATCAATGCTGATACTTCACTGAGCTTGCTCTGCGGAACACCGCTGATGTTGTAGGTCAGCTCGCTGCCGTTGAAGCTTGCGTTGGCATTGCCGAGATAATTACCATTTGCGTCACCATAGATACTCATATTGATGCTCTCAATGTTGCCACCAGTCTTGTCAACATTGTAGGTGATTTCTACTCGATAGCCACCCTTGGTGTAAGTGGCGGTTGTCTGTTCACTCTTCTTGTTAATCTTTAAATTCTCCATTTTCTTAACTAATTTAATAAATTAATATTCTTGTTATCTAATCTCTTCTTGTTGCAGTCTTCCTTATCTCCACTCAATCGCAGAACCTCTGATTCAAGGAAGACCACCCGAGCCTTCAACCTGCTGACCTCATCGCCCACCTGCTCGATAGCACCAAATGCCGTTGCAATCAGCTTCGGAGACCAGTAGTTAATCTTGTAGTAGCCCTTCTCGTCAGTCTCCACGATGTCCTTTAAGTGAGGGTTGCACAAGACGTGCTGGGCAATCCAACCGATAGACCTTGTGTTGTCCTTCTTCCAAGCAAAGCCATAAGTGCCACCCATTGCCTTGATGATACCCAAGTAGTCCAGCTTCCGCAAATCCTGCTTCAAACGAATATCAGAAGATTGATAAGCTGTAACTCCACCTTTAGCAAGAATGCTATTAGGGAAGTAAGTATTCATATAAGCATCATAATCATATATATGACCAGTAGTACTAATTGTATATCTGTCACCATTATAGATATATTTAGTTAAAGCTAAAGCTCTAATTTTAGTAACAATACCATTACGTAAATCAGTATTATTACTAGGATGACTAAATACTAATCTTACATAACGATAATTATCATTACCAACATTTACATTTGAAGGACCAACACAAATATCGCATTTGTGTGACCATCCTTTCATTATTTTAGAAACATATTCTTTATAACCACCAGTACTACTTCCAAAATATACTTGGCATTTTATATCAACTCCATTACTTACATCAACACTTATCCAACTAAGTTCTTGATATATTTCATCAGGAATCTTAACAGTAACCCTAAGTTGATTTTTCTTTATTTGAGCAAGTTTATCAGCCTCAGTATCACCAGGAAAATTATTAGACCCTAAATAATAATTAGATCCTTTAGCATTATCGTTTATAAGATTAAATCTATTTTCTGAATTACCAAAATATGTATTCCAAGTAGCACCATTATCTATTGAATATTCTACTTGTATATTATCTAGAGGAATACCATTAAACATATTAGTAACATTAGCTGCAATACTACCATCCCAATTATTTACATTAGTACCAAAAGCATTTACATCAGCAGTAGTAGCTTTTATAGCTTTAGCTGTTAATAAGCTGTTAATAGTAGTAGAACCATTAATACGAGTATCACCATTAATAGTAATACTACCACAACTAATAGCATTATTTACATTAAGAGACTTAAAACTAGCATTACCGCTTTGTGATATTTGCCAATAAGTACTACCTGCTTGACTACATATATCTTGAACTTTCACCCAATTACTATTATTACCATTACCTAAATATAAATCACCACCACTACCTCCAATTCTAGCTCCACTATCAGGAGTTATAGTTGTAATACCTGGAAATTTAAGTGTACCATTACTTTGTGCACTATTAGCATTAAACACAGAATTATCAGCTATACCAAGATAAATAGTTTTATTAGAATGAGTATATTTAAGACCAGCCCATTGATTCCAATCCCAGTTTGTCTCGCCAAAGCGAATAGCCGCACCTGTGTTGAAAATAACTTGCGCATCAATGGCACTAATAGGAGTTAACTTGTTGCCAATCTTAAGCGCACCATTCTGCAAGGTGGTACTGATGGTGTTGCTTGCGCTGATGGTGGTCGCACCGCTCAAAGCACCGCTCACGTTAGCCGTTCCGTTGAACGACTGTCCCCAGATGGTTCTTGCCGTTACAAGTTGGTCTGCTTGATTCACGATGCCAATTCTCGTAGCACCATCAAGCAAGGTGTAAGGGCTATCCCCTGTGGTTGCTGGCAAGCTTTGAGCCGCAGAGAACGATATATTTGTCACCAAAGTTCCTTGGCTTGTGAAATCGGCAGACGTGCGTCCTGTCTTCTTGATGATTGTGTAAGACAGACTTCCATATTGACGTTGGCAATTTCCCCAAAGTTGAACATTGCCAGTTGCATTGTTGTAGTACACACGCAACCTTGAAGACATGTTTCCAACCAACTCACGCAAGGATATGATAAAGTTATATGCCCCAGAGTCCTTCGCTCCATTCTGACGGATTCTCAACACGACAACCGAAAAGGTATCGTTATATCCGTTGGAGAAGAGGAACGTGAAATTTCTATCATCATATTGGTTGCCTGTGACGGTAATGTCAAACAACTTCGCCCAATAGTGGGAAAGGCTTGCGGTGTTGCTGTTTACCGCTCCCGACCATACGATGTTGTTTTTGTGCCAACCATCGAGCAAATCCGCATTGAGGTTTGTCCATTGTGCGGTAGTCGAAGCTATGTGATTCAAGCCGTTGTAACCGAATTGCATACCTCCCTTGCCGAACTTCACCATTCCTGCGTTGTTGTTGCCAACGCCCATCAAGCCGATAGTGTTGCCAAAGTTACAATCACCAATGTAGCAATCATCGCCAATGCGCAATCCATTGTAAGCACCATTCAATGCGCTAGCTTCAATCTTAAGCTGACCTGTGAGCGTTCCACCTGTCAAAGGCAAGTACTTTGCGGCGATGGTATCCACCTGTGACTTCGTATAAGCATCAGTAATGCCATACCCACTTATCGTTGTCGGCTTGCTTGTGAGTTCTGAGAAGGCAAGGCTGTTCTTGATTGCAAACGAGCCGAAAGTACCCTTGTTGCAATAGGCGAGGTTTGAACTAGTGCCACTATATGCTCCGTTCCAGTAAGCTATGAAGCTCATGTCAGGAATGATGTTGCCATCGATCGATGCGTTAGTCCATCCCGAAGTGCCCACCGCAGAAAGGCTCTTCTTCGTGTAGCTCTTGGTGTAGGTGATGGCTGTTCCACTGGTGGATATGCCAGTCACGAACACATTGCTTCCACTTGGCTGAGTAACCGAGCGCAAGCCATCCGTAATGCCAAATCCCGACAAAGTGGTTGGCTTGTTGGTGATATAGCTCCACGCAAGGTTTCCTTGGAACGCCGTGAGTGCCTTGATGTGTGGAGCGATGAAGTAAGCATCGCCTTGGTTCGTAACGAAAGAAAGGCTTACACCTGCTCCTATAGTGTCATGGTCAGTATAAACCAATGCAGCCGATTGAACGCCACTTGCATCAGGGTTATCGCTAGTTGAGAAAACCAATTGCGGACCGCCATCGCCATAGGACAGCTTTCCAGCCGACTTGATGTAGTTTGCATCGTTGCCATAGGTAGTTCCATAAATCACCAAGCGATTCTGCTCTGCCTTGTAACTTGTGTTGACGGTGACACTAGCCTTTGACAACTTCAAGATGTTGTCTATCTTGGTGATTCCTGTCAAGGCTTGCTCGGCACTGCTGCCCTGCACCTGTGTCGTTCCCACATAATGAGTATGGTTAGACAAGCTGAAAGAACTACCCTTCGTCAAGGTCAAGGTATGCCCACTGATAGATGCGGTTGTTATCGCATTCCCAGAACCTGTTACGCTAACGGCATTCACACCGTCTGTGATACCATATCCGCTGAGACTTGTTGGCTTAGAGGTCAAACTTGCAAAAGTATGTGTATGCCCATTGAGCGAGAATGTAGAGCCTTTTGTGAAGGTGATGGTCTTGCCGCTCTTTGTAACGGCAGTAACGGCATTTCCACTTCCGCTAACTGCTATCGCATTCACGTAACCATCGAGCGATTGGTGTGCGGTAAGGTAGTTTCCCTTCGGTTGATACAAGCTGGCAGCGTCAGTCTTAGTAAGGTAGCTCGCAAGGCTCTGATGTGAAGTCAAGAACGTTGTTCCCTTTGTCACGATGATAGTCGTTCCGCTCTTACTGATGGCTGTCACTGCGTTTCCACTACCGCTAACACTAACGTCCATAGCCGAGCCTCCTTCTAGGCTAGAGATACGAGAATCAAGAGCCTTGATGGAGTAGGCAGAGGCAATCTCACTCAGCGATTCTGATGTAAGCTTCAAGGCATTTGAATAACTCTTCACACTGCCGTTCAAGCCGCCACCACTGGATGATGATGTACCAACACCATAGGCAGAAACACCACCACTAGTATAGAGGTTTGCCACCTCGTTAGTCGTAGTGTTCGTAATCTTCAACGCCTTATTGGTTGCATCATACTCCATCTTTATGTTGCCGATGGAGATGTACTTTCCGTCAGGCACGATGATACTTCCGTTAATATCGGCAGTACCGTTAAACGAGTTACCCCAAAGCTTGCGAGTATTCGTGAGCTGGAGAGCCTTTTTCGCTGACCCGCTTGTAAAGTAGCCCTGCAAGGTGGTGATACTCGTCTTGTTGGTGGATATGCCCGAAGCGTTCACCCCTTCTGCCTTTTTCGCTCTTGTTACCTCGTCAGATATAGACTTGTTGATTCCGTCAACAATACCGCTCAAAGTGTCTGTCTGCGCAATATTGGCGAGGAAGCTCACCACCTCGTTCCACTTATTGATAACGCCGTCCGCAGTCTCCTCGTCGGTAGTTATAAGGGCGTACCAGTCATAGGCACTATCCCAACAAGTTACCTTCGTTGATGTAATGCCGTCCAATACAGACTTATTGCTATGAGTATGCTTTGCTGATACCGCACCATCCCAAGCCGTCTGCTTTGCCGTTGTCGGTATAGAATAACCCGAAGCAAGGCTAATAGCAAACGTGCCGCTTGTTGTGATGGTCTTTGTTGCGCACGTCAAACCAGTAGGAAGGGTAAGAGCTACAGATGTAACAGTACCCTTATTGGTAGTATAGCCCTTTGCATCAATCTCCGCTTTGGTATAATAGCTTGCGAGAGACTGATGAGCAGTCAGATACCCTTTATCATTGGTAAGCTGGCTTACCTTCGTGATGCGGTCAGTGATTTCTGTCCACTTATGGGTATGCGCACTAGGTGTGAATGTTGATGGCTTACCCGTGATGTTATTCCAAGAGAGATTAAGACCGCCAAGTTCTGATGCTATATTGTCAATTCGGCTGCTGAGAGCCTTGATAGCATAGGCATTCGGAATACTAGTCAAGTCTGCATCCGTATAGCTTCCTTCTAAGATTCTCGCATAGCTGATTACGCTTGCAATCAAGCCGCCACCACCCGTGGTAGATGATCCTGCTCCGTATGCCGTGATACCACCTGTGGTATAGAGATTTCCATCAATTTTGATAGCCTTGTTTTTGGAATCATACGTGAGCTTAATGCCATGGAAGGAGATTGTGCCCTCGAATGTAGCATCGCCCGATACGCCAAGTTTGGAGAATGGAGCGTTTGGCTTCAAAGATACAAGGTCAGCAACGCTCGTTCCTGCACTTCCTTCCTTCCAAGTCGGCTCGAAGAAGGTGAGGTATGCGCCAAGATTCTTCTCACTGATGATAAACGATGTCGGGTCTGCGTGAACCTTTCCGCTCACATCCCACCAGATAGCACCATTGGCAAGATAACCCGAGCCATCGAAGCGGATGAGGGAGGTTGCAGGGGTAAGATTTCCGCTATTATAGTCCTTATCCACCATCTGACCGCCCCACCATGTTGCGATACTCTTCTTCCCTCTATTCGGGTCTATTGCTCCGTTGATACCGCTCTGAACGTTTCCGTCTCCGTCTCTCAGCGCAAGGAGCGTTGTCATTACAAGACCACCGTCAATATCTGTAGTCTGACCGAGCGCATCCTTGAGATACTTGTAACCTGCGAGGTCTGTGATATTCTGCTTCAAGTCACCATATATCTTGCTAGTGATATAGGCATTAGCCAAACCAAGTTTGTCATAGAATGCGCTGTATGCGGACTGAAAGTTGGTGAACTTCGTTCCCACGGCAGAGACGATAGCAGCCTTGCCGTTAGTATCAGCCTTATTGTAATTTGTAGATATATCTGAGAGATACGTAACGAGTTCCGTCTTGGCAGTAGAGAGAGTAGTGAAAGCAGTATTAAGGTCGGTGAGTTCTTTTGTACTCTTTAACACCTCTGCTCCCTTCACTTCATTGTACGACTTCTCGGCAGCTGCGAAAGCATCTTCAAGTCGCTTGGAATCCTGCGCCATTGCAGCAATCTCAGAAGGCTCTAGGTAGCCATCTTTGACGTAGCTGTCGAACGTCTTTTTGTTTTCGGTAACAGTCGTTCCGAGGGCGTTCAAGTTGCTCTGTGTCGTCTTAATCTCTTCTTGCGCCTTCTCAGCAGCTTTCTTAGCTTCCTCTGCCTTCGTGTCATCGGTATACTTGCTAGCCAATTTCCAATCGGCAATATCGAACTTTTCGCCTTCTGCCTTGGCGGTGGAACACTTCAAGATTTCGTTCTTGTAAGTGCTACCATCGTTCGGATAGGTTGCGTTCACCCACATATCGTTCACATCGTATGGTGGAACTGGCTGAGAGCCGAAGATGCGTCTCTTGGTGTTGGCGGTAGCTTGCGCTCCATTAGCCTTCTTATCCGCAGCGGCTGCATCTTTGAGTGCTTGGCTTGAATCTTTGAGTGCCTTGGTCAGCTCCGTATCTGTGATGATAATCCACTCATAGGTAGAGCCATCCTTGGCAAAGCGGTATGCCTTGCCCGTCTTGTTGTCATAGTAGAGGTCTCCCAAGTGGGTTTTCTTATCATTGTCGGTCTTCCAACTGATGGCTGGAGCATTCTTCAAAGTAGGAACGCCGTCATAGAACCAAGTCTCAATAGCTCCGTCTATCTGGTTTTGAAGGTCGATAATCGTCTGCGATTTCTGGATAATGGTCTCAACGGCATTCTTATCCAAGCTCTTCTCGGTGATGTACTTATCCAAGGTCTTTCCATCGTAGGTGGACTTTATATCCAAGTCTCCCTTGATGGTAACTTTCTTCGTCTCGCTATCAAACTTGACATAGGATTCACCCTCGTAGTTATTGGCACTAGTAGGTCGGTCTCCGAAGTACATATCTCCGTAGACGTGGAAGAAAGCCTTGCCTGTAGAATGGTTCACACCATAGTCAACATATTCCTTGTTATTGAAAGTATAACCATTCACTCCGTGATAGAGCGTAACACTTGGCGAATAGGTATCAACGGCAGAGAACACCAAGCAACTCTGCCTTGCGATGTCTGTTCGGCTACCAACTTGGTTCAACACATCGTCTACCATTGGAATATCACTGCTTGTGTCCTTGTCTATATCCGATAAGTCCACATAGTGATAGTTCTTTCCCTCTATCTCAACGGTTTCTGTAGACACACCGATGACTAGTCGCCAATAGTAGTGATTGCCGACATTGTGAAATTTCCCTTGTGTGAGGTTGAAACTCTTGCTTCTCGCTTGGTCTCCAACCTTCCATTTATTCTCCACCTTTGAGCCATCTTGCTCACCAAGGAAGTAGCATCTGTAAGCATTCTGACTAACACCATCATAGGTAACATTCACCTCTTCAACCTTCAATATTCGGTTACTGCCTACTGTGGTAATGAACAATTCACCACCCAAGGTGTCCGTATGCAATATCTCCAAGGTCTCGAAGATAGCCTTCATCCTAACATTAAGGTAGTCGGTCGTCAGATGACTTCTGAAAAGCTCGTCTAAAGACCAATCGCCCCCACTTAAAGCCGAATAGTCCCCAACTTGAAGCCCTCGCAAGAACTTAATCAAGAAGTTTGCCGCATCCGTCTTATCCTTATGAAGATAGGAGTTTTCAACCCTCTTGGCTGAAAATACATTGAAGTCTGTAGGTTGAACAGTTGTGTCATAGCTCTTAATGATATAGATACTATTTCCACTACCTCCCTTATTGAGATAGCTTTGCCCATTGAAAACAAGTTCCTCAATCTGTGAGGACATCGCATTGAGCCTAGAGTAAGCTGGTTTCTCACCTACAGTATACTTTACGCTATCAAAGGGAACGTCAAGATGTAACTCATAGCCGATAATTCTAGATGCTCTAAAGCTCATATCATATCCCTTGTTGAATAGGTTCACCCTATCGCCCTCAAAATGGAATTGTCCCTTGCCGTCATTGTATGAGTAATCAGACGCAGCCGTGCAAGTATAGGTCGTAGGGTCTATCATTGACTTCTTCAAGTTCTTGATGGCATCGGTCAAGAGCTCGTTGGCGGAAGATGTCACCAAGGTATTGCCCAACTTCGTTGAGTCCCAATTGTAGAGTACAAAGGTATCTCCGTCTTTCGGATGCAGAACCGTGTCTGGCAAGAATCGTCCGTAGTCCTCGTTTGCAACAATCTCAAAGACCTGTGCCGCTGGATTTATCTGTTCCTTGCCATCCTTCAGTATAGGGCTACCATTAGAATCTCTCAAAATCTCGGACTCACCATCGGGATTGAACTGACACTCGAAATCCATTCCATTCAACGAACCACTTTGGAAGATAATATGCAAGGGCTTTCCACTGAGGATGTAGGAACTTCTGAAAGCCATGTCCCCTGTCTTGTTTCCGTCTGCGTCTACGATGGTCAGTCCCTTTACTCGATAGAAAGTCCTCTTGATATAGTCGCCCTCCTCGGGTGTGCTCTCGTCCTCAACATCCTTCTCATAATAGGTAACATTAGAAGTCTTGATTAAGTTCCTTGGATAAATGTCATCATTGGTGGTAACGCCCTCTACATACTCGTCTTCGGTAAGTCCCTTGACTTGCAAGCAGCCATTCTTCAACTCAAAGCCGTTATCTTCCAAGAGTTTCTTGTTCTCAGCGGAACACTCTTCTAAAGTAGGGAGCATAAGCCTCTTCTCCACCACTCCGTTCTTTGTAACGTCAGCGGAAGAGTTCTGCTTATATCCACTAGGTAAGTTCCTAGCCGCTCCAAAGGCATATACCCTGTTGGCATAGCTTGCTTGGCTCTGCGAGCTTGACATTGAAACAATGTTTTCGCCATCCTTGAAGTCTACAACCTCATTGGTATTCTCGCAAGTACCAAAATGCACGAGGTTTCCCTCTACCCACCATTCGCACTCAAAGGTCTGTGCGATATTAGCGATAGCATCAAGAATGCTAGAATTGGAATAGGTGATTACCTTGGACTTAGTACTGTCAACGCTAGCATCCACCACGAATGTGTAATCGCTACCTTTTCCCGTGTAATTCGGGTCATAGAGATACGACTTGCTAGCCTTAGCCAAGAAATCCAAGTTATCCTTGATGATGTTTGCATGTGTAATGATATTCGAGGTAAGCGTGAATGTGCCCTCTGGAGAACCAGAGTTAGGCATATATTTCAGTCTCTTGTTCTTCCATTTCCTATAGTAAGCATCAAACTCCAACTCATAGGAATATCCAAGAGTGCCATCGTCCTTTGGCTTTACGTTATCAACCAACTCAAACCTTCCATAGTCAGTAACGATGAAATCTCCCATCTTGAAGTATATCGCACTGCCAAGCTTAAAGGATAGCTTGCAATAGTGGGACTGCATCAACTCGAAGTGCACCAACGCATCCTCCGTTACGGGAACGGAGCACCTTACGTGTACGTCTCCCTTTGTGTCGTAAAACTTAACCTCTATATCCTTGTATGTCCTCATTGTAAATCCTCAAATTCCTTCATGTTAAACTTCTCCATATCATCGCTTGTGAGCGCACCCCTATTCTTCGGGTCATACTCAACGAACTTAATGCTCTTCTTCCCGATAGCTCCTCCCTTTCCTCGGGAATAGCTAGTGGACTTCCTAGAGCAGAAGAGCCTGTAAATGTCAGACTTGGAAGACGGAACTTGTATTGTTACGAATCCATTATCCATCAGCGCATCGAAAGCCGCCAACCTCTTGTTATAGTCATTGTGGTCTCTGCCTACAATCGTAAACTCCAAGGTTACGTTCCGCTCCGCCTTCTTCGGTCGTATCAGTATGACCCTCGTTCCGTCCTCTGTGCGCACGGAGTTGGTGATGTAGTCCTTGTTGTCAGCATCCGCTTCCAAGGCATCAAGAAAACCGCTGCCCATCTTGATACGATAGGTAGCCCATGCGTCTTGTCCGTTTATGATAAGTTCATTCGTGTTCATGCCAACAAAGTTAAAAACAAAATGAGGAATAATATTATATTATTATCATAATGCTTTCACTTAAAATTTAAGTGCAAAAAGGGCGCAAATCCTAAAAGGAAATGCGCCCAAAAACAATAAGCTTTTAAAATTATGAAGTTGTGTTTTCGTTTCCCTTTACCTTTGCAGCTAACGCTACTTTATCTTCTGCATCCTTGCGTATCTTTTCAATTTCTTCAGCAGGAGCGTCAGTTAGAGCCAGCATTTGTACAGCAGTCTCTAAAGAAAGTACGCCTTGATTATATAGTTCCGCTATTACTTTCCACTTATCCTTTTTGTCATCCTCGAAAGGTTCGGCAAAATCGAATTCGACCTCCAACTTATCCAACTTGCTTCTCATCTCAGGATATAGTTCCTTCATTACGGCTATAATCACATGCGATAATCTACCGACAAGTTCTTCATAGATTTCCATTCGGTTCGCTCGCTTGATGTAACCCAATACCAACGCTCGTTTTATGCCGACACTAGTAAGCGTACTCATAGCTTTCATTAGTTCCGGTGACATATCCGGTGTAAACGTATCAAACAATATAGACTGAGCCAAGTCTTCTTTCTCTGCCTTGCGGATTTCGGAATTCTGAGGTGGGTTGATATATTCAAACCTAGAGTTCTTGCCTGTAAGTTGTATGAGTTTACCTGGCTCGTTCCGCTTAGGGATTGATTGTATCACGTCAGCAGTAGCAGCGGCAATAGGGTCAGCAAAGTAGTTGTTAGTATCTCCAATCTTGGAATCAAGCATCTCTTCACGTTCCATTCTTGGCTCTGCACCATCCCATGCTTTAGGTTGGCGAAAGTAGATGCCGTTAATCTTTCCTGTCGGATTAGGATACTTATACACTTTCCACCCAAAGCCACCACGTTCACAATGATAGTTAAAAACGGATGTCAATATATCCCAACATTCGATAGTCTTTGACTCTCGCTTTAAGGAATAGCCTACAGCAAAAGCAAGCATGTTTCCGTATTGGTCAAACAACTCTCTCATCTTATGTCCCTTTGAGCGAGCTGCAACATACACATCAACATGCATCTTTCCGTTTTTTTGCGAAAAATTAAAAACAAAACCGCTTTCGGTTTCTGCTCCGGCAAGTCGCTTGCATTGACGTAGCTTGGTATTGAAGTATATATCCTTCAAGTATTTTTTATATAGTTCAAAGGCTTCATCGTCACCTTCAGTCTTCTTCCACATAATCGGATTGCCTAACAAGAAGAACAATTCTACCTCATTTATGTATCTTTGTCTTGTTCTTGCCAACTTCTCCGTCCTGTATGGCTTCTCTCCCTTTACCCATTTATCTTCACGGCTCATCACCTTATGGGTTTGTGGATTATATTCCGAAATGGCATTATCCACATCGAAATCATGTTGTTCCATCATATTTACGACAGAATCAACATCATTATCTTCCAAACGTTCGAAGATGCTTCTCTCCACACCTAATGCATTGAGCGTGAGGTTTCGAAAATATGTCTTTATCTGAATAATTGAATCTACAAACATCCTTATAACTTTTTGAAGCAAAGGTAATAATAAACAGGGTTTCTACATACTTTAATTTACGTATGCCTTTCACTTAGTTTTTAAGTGAATAAAAAAGACTATTTACTAAAGAATCTATTTTTATTTAGTAAACAATCTTTTTTATTTACATATGACTTTTATCTACCCTTATAGCATACTTACACTAACAATCTAATAATTAAACACTTGTATTTTTATTACAAAAGTAATTATATTTGTCATTTAGTACACTCCTAAGTCTGATTTAGATGCTTTTCTTGGCTTCATCACTTTACCGAGCAATACGGCAAGAATATAATACCTAGCAGCATCTATCAAATGGTTATCATGGTCTTCGGGAACATTGATGTAATTACCATCCTTATCCTTTGACCACACATATTTACGGAACTCGCTCTGTAAATGGACTGATTGCTTAGTTGTGAAGATTTCGAATGTCTGCATCTTGTCAATACCAGCCAATATAGAGCCAGCACCCTTTTGTGCTCCATATATAACTATTCCACCAAGAGCTACCTCATCTATAAGTCTAGGGTCAGCACTATCTGCATACACAAACAAGCCTTCGTCCGCATAAGGGCGCAAGAATCTTATGATGTCGCTAGATAACATTTCCGTTCTATAGCAAAGTTCCTCTATGTATAGGCGTTTGTCTACGATGCCACACTTCACAATAGCAGTATAGTCTTTCGAATATCCCCAGTCTACTCCGATGGCTACTTTCCTTGCGTTGCTAGGGAACTTGTCAACGATGCCTACATGCTTGAATATTGCACCCTCAGATACGTCAGACCATCTACCTATCATTATATGAGCATATTTCTCCGGTTCATTCTCCTTCATCTCTAATACCTCATTAAGGAACTCAGGTGAAAGATGCTTTATATTATCAAGATAGGTCGTATGTATATGAAGTACTCTAGGGTCTGTACTGATCTGGACGGGAACGCCATCAAAATACACCTCTTTATGTGTCTTTTCGATGAAACGCTTATATACCCAATGATTTGAATCACAAGGGTTCATAATGATTATTACTCGGTTGTGCAAGCCTTTCTGACGGATTGAAAGCATGATGCGCTCAAAATCCTTCTCACTCGTCCATTCCTCAGCCTCATCAACGACAAACGTAGTCACACCATGAATAGACTTTAACTTCGCAGTCTGATTACCGCTAGCCGTATGAATACCACGGAACATGATTTCAGCTCCCGTCATTTTGTTGACTATATCCGTCTTCGTGTTCTTGAAATAATCCTGTGTGCCATCTATCTCTATTTTCTCTTTAACCTCTGGAATTACGGAAATAGCGGCACTCACCATTGTATAACGTGTATAAAGAATCTTATGTGCTATCTTTCTTTCTGCATTGTATTCAAAAGTAAGTCTTTCGATAAACTGAGAAGCAGAGAAACTTTTTCCTGACGCACGGCTTCCTGTTATAAGGTAAATGAAATGCGTCTTGTCATTATATAACGGATAATAAACGGAATGTGTTTTTGCCATTATTCACCCTCCCCTTGCTCTTCTGCTTCCTGCTCAATCTCTCTTTCTATCCACTTGTTGACGGATATACCTTTCTTAGGGTCAAAAGGAATGCCCTTTTCCTCTTCATCCTTCTTACCTCTCTGTATCTCTCTCCAAGTCATATCGTAATGGAATAACCAAGTAGAAAGAGCTTGTACGTTAGGTGGGGTCTCCTGCTCGGTTTCTCTAGTTTCCACTACTATATCATCTGTCATAACTCCATCTACAACCATATGTCTTTTGGTGGTTGTCTTGCCTTTTACCTTGACACCTCCAAGGGCGCATTTAAGGAATCTTCCACGCACGATTGCATTGATAAACTCTCTGCCACGCACGAGGGATTGAGTTATCCTTTCGCCTCTTTCCGCATTTTCGTCTTCATTCCAATTCTCGTATTTTCCGTTTTTCATTCGGTTGAAGACCTGTGGATTTAGGTCAACCCCAAACTTCAAACCAAGGGCGTAGGCAATTTCAGAATCCTTCTGACCTTGCTTTGCAAGCTGTTCTATCTCATCGTAGAAAGCATCGCCATTGTAATCAAATTTCGGTTTTGCCATTTTCTTGTATTTATTATTGTTTCGCTATATATTGGGCAGATGGGATTTATACCTTGCCTCTAATTTTGTTATACATATAGATAGGAACGGCTAGTAAGAACATCGGTATTGCCAATATCATAGTTATAGCCAAGTTCGCAATCTTCATTATTCTTTTCTTGTTCTCCTTCATAATCTTTCGATATTTATGAGTTGACCAATTGTCCTACCTTGTTTATCAAAGGAGTAAAGAGACACGACACCCACCTATTGAATGCGTTCTTTCTCCTCTTGCCAAGAAACATAGAAACAATCATAAATGGAATGAGCATACCTATTGTTATTGCCGCTATTATGTACCCTAGTAATATTCTTATAATCTTTTTCATTGCTTATTCGTTTATATTCGTTTTGCTACTTTCATAAGCATTTCTCCCTTGATTACCTTGTCGGTTTCGATAAAGCCAAAGGTGCTCATAAAACGTTCCTTGTTCTCTATATTATCAAAGGAAAGCATGACGTAAGACTCGGCTTCTAAAGCTTTTTCCGCTGCCTTGGTATTTACCTCTTTCTTTACCTGTTGCATACGTTCTTTATTCGCTTGATATTGAGCCTCTTGCTGCTGATTGGCTATAATTTGATTTTGTTCTATCTGTCGTCTCTGCTCTTCTTGCTCATCCTTTGATACTGGTTCTTTTCTGTTTTCGCTTTCTTGGGCAAATGGGTCTAGTAAGGAATTAAGTTCTTTACCTAGCTCATCTTCGCCTTCAGTCTTTACCATTGCATCATAGCCGAACAGGGATAAGTCTTCTTCCGTTAATCCGGCATCCATATAGTTTATGTCCGGAAGTAACTCACGGACTTTCATGTCATCCCATTCTCCATGAGCATTCTCGGAATTAAGCATGAAATTCAGTTCAACTTCGGTCTTGTAATCCATATTTACAGCCTCAGCCAAAAGAGTATAATCCTTTTCGGGATAGCCCATAATCTCATCCACGATGGTTACTTTTTGGTTGCCGCCTACGATGGTCATTGTTTGCTTATTGACGGTTATACCACCAACAACGCCATATTTTCTTATGGAACGTTTCAATGTAGCTTTCTGCTGCGGTGAAATCTTCCTTGGATTATATGGTGCTATCTGCACTTCGGAGCGTTTGAACTCTTCTTGCTTGCCTGTGAAATAATCTCTTGGTTTCGTCATCTTATCAACTCATTGTTTCTTGCAAAGGTATGAATAATAATTGTTTAAGAGAAATGTTTACTTGCGTGTCTTTTCACTTTGTCTTTTAAGTGAAATAACATATCGCAGCAATATATTAATTGGCTTGCATTTTGGTTAATTTTGCACAAAAAAGATATGGGAGACGTTGGTAATAATGGGGCATATGCTAGGCTGAGAGCACAAGCTACCTCTATGCGGAGAAAAGCCGAGTCGGTTGGTAACAAGCTACAAGCTATAGCTGAAGGTATAGCTAAGAAGTATGGAGCAAGGGTCACTCCTATCAATTACAAGAGTGTTGACTCTATTGTACGCAAGGCTAAGGGCGAGGCTAATGGTATTAAAGACATTAAGGACTCGTACAGAACAACTATCATCGCAGATAAAGGGTCAATACCGAAAATAATAAAAGACCTTAAAGGCAAATACAAGGGCTTTGAGTTCGTTAGACTCAAGGAACAGAAACTGGATACTGGCTATTCAGGAAACATCATCAATATCCGGAACAAGAAAACCGGACTTATTGGTGAAATACAAGTTAACACCGCCAAGATGATTTACGCCAAAGAGAATTACTCGATAGCCTACAAGCTGTTGGGTGGGAAGACCATGCGAGAAATCTATAAAGAGACCAAGAAACCATCCGGTTGGGGACATGCATTATATGAGCAAAGTAGAACCGCCAAGAGTAACGGAGGTAAGAAGCAAAGGTCGGTATCTATGCAACAAGCTTACTATGCAACATTTCAATAATTAATATATTTAAATTTCAAGTAATAAACATTAATTTGTTTGCAAGTTTAATATATTTTTTATATCTTTGCATTGTAATAAGGAGATAAAGACTATGAACAATAAAGATAAGAACAAAATCAGCCACCTCCTTAAAAACGGAGAGTCGGTTTATGTTTACTATTGGGAGGATGACATCGTTGTCCGTTATCAATATGTAAATAAAGAACTTATGTGTTACCCTAAAGGTAAAGGGCGTAAGCCAAAAGAGTTCAAGTTTAATGAGAACACCTATGCACAAGATGCTCTTGAGTTAGGTGAGTTAATAACGAAAGAAGAATATGAAAGATTCTGAAATGATAGAATTGTGCCTTGGTATCGCTTGCAAGGCGCACAAAGGACAGATTGATAAGGTTGGATTGCCTGTTATATTACACCCTATCCATGTTGGAGAAATGGGTAATAGTACCGAAGAGATTTGTGTCGGATTTCTCCATGATACGATTGAAGATACGGATATGACCTACGACAAGCTGTTATCACTAGGTGTTAGAAAAGACATTGCCGATAGTGTATGTGTCCTAACCCACAAGAAAGGTGTTCCGTATTTTGACTACATACAATCAATCATTGACTCAAAAGATATGGTTGCAATACAAGTCAAAATCAACGACCTGCATCACAACCTATCGAGAGCTAAGAAGTACGGATTTCAAAAGCAATATGAAAAATGTACTACGGCATTGTCAATGATGGGAAGGTTCTTCCCACATGAAGAGGGACAATACTACCCATCGTTCGAATATATTCCTTAAGATGTACGCTTACGTGTTAAATTCCATCCGTATTTCTTTGCGTATTCTTTCATAACTTGATATTGCGCACCAACATTACCTCTATCATTAGCTTCCGTGACACGTTTCTGTATTTCGTTTGCTTCACGATTATAACTAGACACCTCACTTGCACTAGGGACTTTTCCTCCTTTCGTAAAACTAGAACGCTTTCTGTTTAAAGCTAGCACTTTCTCGTTTATTCGATTTCGTATTCCGCTCTTTGAAAGATACTCTGTCTGTTTTTGCTGAAGGGTTCGTCTCCATTGCGAATTTTTCTTACCAAAAACATCCCATGCATCCGATTCTGAAAGTCCCCACCCTTTACTTGGTCTCTTCAAAGAATACGTATAATTCTTTGTAACTGCTCGAATCTCGGAAGCGTTATGTGCTATAGTTGTAAAAATGTCAGCTCCGGACAAAATTGTGCCAACTCTTCCAGCTATAGTATCTCCAATACCTCTATTAGGATGGTTGTGAGTAATGATGGCATCTTTGTAGTTATAGCCAAAAGGTAATTGCGTACTATGTGCCTTTCCTGTTTGGGAATGCGCTATTTCTTTTCCGTCCTTATTAAAGGCATAAATACGTTCCGTCTTTAGCTTTCTAATCTTAGCTTCAGTGTCAGACAAAGCCGCATCCAACCCACGGCTATGTCCGGCATTGATTTGCCTATCCGCTCTTTCGCCTCGTTGAGGTCTGCCTCTATATCCTCTATCTGCCATATATAAATCTCCTTTTTTATTTTGCAAAGATACAAAATTTGCAAGGGAGTACCTACATATCAAAGGTTTACAACTTCACTTATCTATATTGTGCAATCATTCTTAATCTTTGTTGTATTTAACCTCAACACCAATCATCGTTTGTTTCACAAAAACCGCCTTACAAGACAATAACTTTCCATTCTTAGAGAATTCTTTATCCTTGTACCTAATATCATATTTGCCAATATGGTAATCGTAGCAAGCATCAATACAACTCTCTACAAGCTTCTTCTCTGCTTCGAAGTATGGCATTTCCTTCTTGCTCACTTTCGCAAGCCACCCACCACCTTGTTTTAGGTCGAATATTCTTGAATACCCATCACGCAAGCCATTGCAATATGCGGCATAAAACTGCACTTTCTGAAGAGGAACTTTTGTACCTTGTTCCAACAACTTGACAGCCAACGCCCTAGCCTCATCATCTTGGCTCTGCTCTAGTATCTTCATTGCATGGTTTACAACCCTTCTTTCCTGTTCCGTCATGTTATTTAAAATTTAAGTTTTTCAGAAAGCTCAATCTACCTTCTACTTGTGTAAAGGTTTCGTCCAACTCATCGTCACTCATAGAGGAATAGAAAGTATAACTGCATGGACGCATAGTAAATCCATCAATTAAGAAGACAGAGAACCACATAATTCGCTTTACACTACATTGCTTCAGATTAACTTCTAATGCTCCTTGATCTACTTTTACGACAATATTATTGGTTGATTTAATGCTTAACGCCTTACCTAAAACATCATTATATACTTCATTCATTACTCTTCTCTTTAAATCCTACATATCTCTTCATTTCACTATAAGCTCTCTTCATAGCCTCAGCCGGAGAAAGATTATACTTTTTCTCAATATCGCTTGTTATATCCGCAAGATGCTTTCCAAACAACTCTTCAATATAACAGTCATCTTTCATCCGCTGAATACCCCTTGCATATATCTTAGCCTTATCCATGCCCCATTCCAATCCCATTTCGTGAATAAATTCATCCAATTGCATAAGGCTTTTCTTTCCGAAGTTTCGGAATTTTATCATATCGAGCTTGGAATATTGTACCAAGTCTCCAATAGTATCTATGTCGGCTGCCTTTGTCACATTAAGGACACGAACCGGTAAATTACAATTAACTAATCTGATGGAGAACAATGAAGGGGGAACATCTTCAGGTTGTTCTTCTTCTTTTTCACCCTCTTGCATAATAAACTGCATTTTTACATTCTTAATTTCCTCTTTCAAGGAATTGTTCTCCATCTTCAAGTCTACAAATTCTTCAATCGCATAGTTGAACTTCCGGATAGCCTTAATAACAATCTGGCGCACCCTTTCTCTTGAAAGTTCAAAATTATCGGCTATATCACTAATTCGGTCTCCATTGAAAAATGCTTGCATAATCTTTTTCTCTCGTAATCCGTATTGTGCCGTTAACTCCAATAACATACAAAGTGAACTACCTATTTTGTCATAGCTGAAAGAAGAAACGTTCAACGCATCATGCATTAACATTTGTATCTTAGCATTTACCTTGCGCTCACTTGCCAACAACTCTTTCCGCTCTCTTTCAAGTAAATCCTCTGAGACAGATAACATCTTGTATTTCTCGGAATACTTCTTAACATCATCGGCATTCACCCAAAAGCGTTTACTGCTTTTATCATTGTAGCCTCCAAGCAAGCCCTTGTTAACCCAGTTCGTAATCGTCTGAGGGTCAACACCTAAATAAGCAGCGGCATCATTTCTTGTCATTCTCTCCATACGAAACCCTTTCTTTTATTTTTTGTTCTTAAAATATTCACCATAGGCATTAACCAAATCTTTTTCAGTAATACCTCTTCTCAAACAATCATTAGCGAAATCTACTCGTACATTATCATTCCTTTGAACTTTATTGTATCGTTCTGAATACTCTTCAATTAAGTCCGCAACAACCATATACGCTTTAATTTGGGAGGTTTTAAGCATGTCAACACTAACAAAAGTCTTGCATATATTGATACCTCGCCTTTTGTCAATCTTTTGCAGATAAAGCCCCATACTTGTAGCAACAACCTTACTTGTATCATTCTTATAAATAAGTACCGTATAGCCTACTTCTCTTTCGATGTGAGCAAGCACCCTATTAATTGGCATGTTCTCTATTCCCAATGCTCGCTCGGCATATCTCCGCAAGAAATGAGGCGTATAACTGAACTGCTCTGCACTATTCTCTTCGTCCAACAAGGAAGTAGCACATACGTAATCGTTCGTTTCCTTGCAATAGATAAACATGTCAAAATAGAATTGTCTTATGTTCCCTCTATCTACAAACACGCATACTTTGTACTCGGTAGCGTCTTTCGTCTTGAAATCATAACACTGAGTTGTGTATCGTCCCATTCCCTTACGAAGCTCACGGATGAGTTTCTTTGCTTTTTCGATAGCAAACTTTTCTAGCATAGGCTTATCCTTCTTGAATATATCAAAGAGTTCACGCCCTGTCATTGAACCTATAATCATTCTCTACCCTCCTCTTTTTCGTTCAATTCGCTAGTAAAAGAACTTTTTAATCCATCGTATTGCTTTACCACCTGTTCCAAAGCCTTATTCTTCTCACGCAACTCATCACGCTCTAAGAGTAACTTTCTGTACTTCTCTAACTCATATCTAACTTCTTTCGAGTGAAGCCTCTGTAGCTGATTGTTGAGTTCATTAAGTCTGTAGCCTTGTTCACGTGTTTTCTTACGAAGATGACATAATTCTTCTTGCATTTTTGAATAATTCTTCAATACCCTAAGAGTTATTCGCTCTTCGGGTATATCCTTATTCACATCATTCTTTCTTGCCTTACTCATAACTAAAACTCCTTGTCCTTTAAAAATAAAACGCTCCCAACCAAACAACAAATACCTTTCCAGCCAAGCCTCTTCGCTTGTATTGTAGCCAAAGTATTTATAGGTTTATGTTTGAGAAGTCCATCTTCATCGCACAATAATATGTTATTATCATCAAGATGAACCAACTCGACATAACCACCAACTAAAGCCTGAGCCTCCTCTAAAGAAATCTTTTCTCCATTCTTTGGCTGCACCTCTTTGACGATGCAGCCTACCTCGTATAACTTCATGCTCTATAAATTTAAATAAGACATCATATCTTGAACGGCATCCATATCGTGCTCAATACTCTGCTCATATTTGCTTTTAAGGCTTTTATAGCCCTCTAATATCGTAAAGCAATAATGTTTACCATCAAAGTAAAAAGGCAACTCATTGCAATTCTTCTTGTTTGCTGTGAAATTATAAGGACTCCCATGTTGAAAATCAAACTCGAAAGAATTGCTATCGTCCTTACATCGCTCTACTATCTTACTTCTCCATTCTGCAATATGCGCTTGCATCTTTTTTTTATCGTTAGATGTTTCTAGCCATAACGTAGATAACGTAGTCCCCAATATATCCAACTTGATAACATAAACGTTATTTGTAACCACTGGTTTCAAAGCCTTCAATGCTTCATCCAAAGCGTTAGCCAAAGCTCCATTTTTGCAATTATTTGCCCTAAATTGGCTTATTACTTGATATGCTGTATTCTTATCCATAATCTCAAAGTTCTAAATTTCAACACCAAAATTCTCTGCAAATATCTGAAGCATTGTCAGCTCCAAAATAACTTTCTTCGCCTCGTCCTCTCTCATACCATAGCATACTGCAAAACGCTGACGTAACGTTGCGCAATCCATATCGTGACGCTCGTTTAAGAAAGCTATCATATTTCTTACTAATTCTTTGCTATTCATTCTCTTAAACAGTTTTTATGGTGTGTCTCACCTTTTATATTATTTGTACTTTTCAATTGTATTAAAGACATTATCTAAAGCCTCATCGCAATACGCTGTACTAGTTACACATGCGCCTCTAGAAATCGCCTTGTAACAATCCCTAAGACCAAGCAAACCACCAATAAGCTTAGATGCATCATAGCAAGTAAACTTATTCAAGTCCAATGCATCAATAGCATTAATACCATTTTCTGTAATAACACCTTTAATATCATTGATGAATTTCTTCTGCTTTTCGGTAATCATCTTCATAACAATTGTACTAGTTTTTAATGTGCTCGCTCTGCACTATCTTGCAAGAAACTTGTCTTGCGACAAATCTTCAAGTATCTCTTAAAGACATTGCAAAGATACAAAATAATTTCTCAACACGCAAATGTTTTATGGTTTTTCTTTATTTATTTAACCTTTATTTACCTATAATATTTCTATATTACATGCATTAACAATAAAGGCAGACTTTCACAAGCCTGCCAATACATATAAAGAAGATAATACATTATTATATATAAATTAAAAAGAACATTATCTGTTGTCATACCTGTAGAGTATTACCCTACTTTGTGGAAATACCTTATATATACGTTCTAAGTCTTCGGGTGCATTATCCCTTAGCCATGCAAAACAATCCAAGTCCAAAGACAAACCGCCTGATGCATTCCCAACCTCTGCATTCTCCGAGCGCAATGCTCTGGAGTACATTATCGGCTTAGGCAGATGCCGATGTTTCATATATTGCAAGATTTGCTTTTGAGTAAAATCAGCAAGAGGATAACAATTTCCACCATGAATGTAATTTTCATCCTCATACGACTTCAACATAAGGCTTCGGTTCATCGAGTCTGCTTTCTTCATACCAAAGAATACGTATTCTATTCCGAAACGCTTTTTTAAGGCTTTTACTACCATAGAAAGATTAAGAACCTTTACTTTTGGATTCGGAACGCAATAAACTCCATAATGAAGATTGTATGTTGTATTCCAATGTGGTATCTGCTCGAACTCTATCTTCGGGTATCTAGCCTTCAGCCAGTTTATCCATCGTTGTATATGCTCTAAGTCTTTTACGAGATACATAAATACACATACTATGCGCTCAAACTTATCATATAATAAGTCCAATGTAACAATGGAGTCCTTGCCAAGAGACATCATAACGATACAATCCTTACTCTGTTCCCTAGCCATATCAATTACCATATTGGCAACATCTATGGGATTCTTCCTCACTACAAGAGGCTTTACTCGCTTGCGTCCCATATTACAACAAACTTAAAATCTGGCTTCCTGAAATACGCATAGAGTTTGTAGCTTCCATTTGCAACATTTCACAGAAAAGCCGTTTTTGCTCAAAACTTTCGAAGTCAATGAAAATAAAGTTATCAATATCTTCCTTTCTTTTCTTTCCGACATCAGTACAATGCAGTTTTTGCTCCTTGACCTCTTCCTTTGTCATCTTTGGCTTAGCTGCGTGCTCGGCCACTATCTCTTCAGATGTTTTTTCGATGTTGGGTAATTCGGTCATTGGCGTTGGGGTGGTAACTGAAATTATAGGTTCATTCAAGAAATCCTCGCTAAAGTCATCCATGCCCGAATCCTTCAATGATGCTTCCAAATCATCTTGCAACATCTTGATTTGTTCAGTATCCTGTTCCGTGAAGCCAGCAGCCTTGAAGTCTATTTCATCTATGCTAAAGTTCTTGGCAACCAAGTTGTAATCTATCGGGTCTTGCGACTTCGCCATAAACAACAATTGCTCTTTCTCGGTCTTTTCGTCAAAATCAACGGCTTCTACCTTGATGTCATAATCAGTTTCGGGAGTACCATCATAACCTTGGATAAGGTCAACGCTCATCACTCGTTTATGCCCATCTATGAGATTTCCAGTTGTCTCATTCCATTGAATACCTCCAATGAGACCAACTTTCTTAATATTGGCTTTTTGCTGTTTAATGTCCGCATCGGTATGTACCTTCGGGTTGCAAGGGTTCAAGTTTATTTGAGACCTCTTGATTATCTTCGTTTCACTTCCTTTTTTCATTTCAGTTCCTCCTTGTTTTTATCAGCTTTCAACAGAACTATCCTTGCCATTGGGAATACCTTGTATATTTTCTCTAAATCTGCCGGATAAAACTCTTTGAGAAATTTCTGATACTCAATATCCTCAACATCAACTCCTGAACTTTGTTTATTCGTTCCATTTGCTTCTGGGTTCTTTAAACGATGGTCAAGAATATAATCCATTATTTCCTGGTTTTTATATGTAGATAAAGGATAGAATTTCTTCGTCTTCCAATTGATAGCTTCCTTTCCATCCGTATAACTTCTAAGCATAAGCCGTCTGTTCAAAGAATCGGATTGTTTAAATCCATAACAAGCCCACTCTACACCAAGTCTCTTCCTGAGTTTTTCGGTTATATCAGCTAAAGTCCATTGTCTTTGCTTAGGGTCTTGTTTTATTCCCATATATCCGGTTTTTATATCATAAAATAAAGCATAATGAGGAACTTGAACAAACTCAATGTTCGGGTACTTGGTTTTAGCGTAATTATAGTAACGCATAATATGTTCCAAGTCTTTTACTATATACATGAATACTACCACAACTCTCTTGAACTTCTTGTAGCATAAGTCAAGCAATACGATAGAATCCTTTCCACTCAGAGAATGGAAAAGTAATATACTATCTGTCTCCTTGGAAACATCATCAATGATTTCTCTTGCTCTTTTTAGTTCTTGCATACATTATTCTCCTTAAAAACAAGGGGTGAATGAAAGTTAATTCATTCTACCCCTCTTGACTTTTAACCTCTTCTAAGTCTGCGGTTTACACGTTCTGTGACATTGTTAGCTGCGGTACGTGCTGCCAAAGTACGCATAGCACCACCATAAGTAGTTCCTTGTGCGCCTGTGTTTCGGTACTCAACATTTCTGCCACGTTCACGTCTTTCACCAGCCCTAAGACCAGTTGTACGATTTGTTACCGCTCTCCATTGAGAATAACGATAACCTTTTGATGCCTCTGACATAGTTGTAACGTTTTAAGTCCACGAATCATAAACTACTCCCCTTGGGGAATTATCTAGGCTCGGTGGACTTACGCCCACCTACTTTAGAGTCGTTTCTGTTACCTTGTCAATAACAAAGAAGAAAAACAAAGGACGCTCTTTTTCCTTTTTAAGCTCCAACGCTTCGTACATTTCATCCAAATCATGGCTATCATACTTTTCGTGAAGAAAATCAATATCTTCTTTCATAACGATACAAGTATCATTCACCAAAACATCACAATCAAGATACCACGAGTTGTTATAATCATGGAAGTGGATTGTCTTTACTACTCGCAAAGGGTCAACAATACCATCCTCCTGCGCTTTGATAACATCCTCTTCTTCACCATGCTTCTTAAGGAACTCCAAAACATCCTTGTCGAACAAACGACCAATATAATGGTCTGTATAGGCTCGATACTCAACTTGCTTCTTTCCTTCAAGAATCTCCTTGGCATTCTTTCTTGTCATAATCAAGTTAAGAACTTCAATAGCCTTGGCTGGCTTGAAATCGGGATACTTCTCTTTAAATGCGCTTACCTGCGCATCAAAATCTTCTTTGTTATTACTCATAATTAATTATTTCAAGGAACGCAATGCAAAGATAGCATAATTCTTCCATCCAAGCAAATGCGTTCGGGTTATTAAACTCACTTTTAATAAATGGTGAAAATTACTTGTTCTCTAAAGGTTTGGTTGCCTTATTAATTTGCATCCGTTCCTTTTTGCTAAACATATCTTTGTAATTCTGAGAATCATCAATGACAAACTTTTCTTCTTTCTTCATATTCATATCTCCTATATGTTTTAGATAATCATTCTTAATCTTTCTCCAGCAATGCTCGCATCTTGAAGACTTCGTGAACTCTGTCGGCTCGCAAGGGTCAACATCTTTCAAAGAATCAAACTCATGTGGCAGTACCTTAAACACGTTCTCAAAATGTTCTTTATTGTATCTTAAAGCTTCGTCACGATAACGAAACCAAGTACAACATTCTTGAATGCTTGTGTTCTTGCTGAAAATCAAATATGCTTTATTCATAATCCGATACAGTTGTTTCGGTGTGTCTCACCTTTTTATATTACGATGCAAAGATAAGAATAACACCTTAATTTTGCAAGTTTTTTAATGCTTTTGTTTTTATATTTAAACATATTTTATATATCGAAAGAACTTTTAATTCTTCATCACCTCAAAATGGGCATCCATAGCCTCAACAATATTACATAACGTATCAATATCGGCATTAAAACGCCCCATCTCAATATTACGAATGTTGTTAGGCTTATAACCGGACTTTTCTGCCAGTTCCTCCAATGTTATACCACTAAGTTCTCTAACCTCTTTAATCTTCTGCCCCATTATATAGCGATAGAGATTTCGATTACGATGTTTCTTGTCATCATCGGGGTTTCTTCTTTGCTCTAAATAAGCAATTTCAAAGTTCCTTACCTTCAGACAATTAACCATGTTACCAAATATCTTATGCTTAGGGGGAAGAGGAAAACCAGCGGCATCTTCTTTTACAAGTTCTATTTCGCCACCTTCAGTAGCTTGTATGTACTGCGCGAAGCGCACCGCATCATCGTAGTACATTTCCGTAAATCTTTGTATCATATTTTAAGAATTTTCTGCAAAGATACACAAAATAACTCACATTTGGTCAAACTTGAAACATACAAATAGGTTTTATTTGGTATTTTTAAGACTTCGCTGTACTTTTGCACAATAGGAATAAAAATAATTTAAATCATATAATTATGTGGGTATATAGCGAAAAACAAAAGACGTGGGTCAACCTTGAACAAGTTCAGCGAATTGCTAGCGATGGGCAAGGTGGGTATCTGTTAATCAGTCAAGATGGCAAGAAAACATCCGTCGACCAAACTTGGTATGACAAGGCTATGCGTTGGGTTGACCCTGACTGGTGGGAAAAACACCCTAATGGCGGTAAGGACTCCTTGAACTTCGAAGATGCTCTGAAGGCTATTATGAAAGCTACAGGTGCAAAAATGGACAAAAAGGATAAGGATAAGAAAGAGGGGGAAGAATAGACCTTCCCCTTTCTTCAAAATTCAAACATCGTTCTTTGCCTCTCCTATCATTTTCATAACATATTCCACTACCTTTTCATTTGCCTTGTTTATATTCGTAAAGTCCTTTTGAATGTAAATATCAGTAACATCTAACTGCGAAACGTGATTGAGTGCTTCGTGAATGGTATACTTATCAATACCTAGTTTATTTCTTGCTATAGATGCCCAAGTATGACGGGCTGAGTAGAAATCGAAACGAGGAATGCCCAGTTCGTCAGCTATGAAATGCAATCCCTTATTTATATGCTTATTGAAATTGGCTGCATTGCTATATTTCTGATAGAAATCAAAGACCCTTGTTGTTCCCTTATATTTTCGGAACAAAGGTTTGATGATGTCAGGTACGACAATTTCTATGTGGGCATTATCGTTTCTCCTATCTCTAGTTTTAGCTCTATCGTAGGCGAGTACGCCCTTATTATAGCTGACACATTCATATATGTCAACAGAGTTCATTCCCATCAGAAAGAACGAGAGTACATAACAATCCCTTGCCATACCTACACGTCTAGTCCCCTTGAAATTAAATACTCTTACAAGGTTCTCTTCACTGATTACTCTATCTTTTGTCTGCGGAATATCCCTCGGAACGGAGAATTTATCAAAAGGATTACTTTGGATAATATCATTTCCATTCGTATTATATTCTTTGATAGCTTCATTGAAGATATGCCGCATATTGCCCAAGTATAAGGATTGCGCCCTAGGATGACCATCTAGGAATTTCTTATATCCGTTTAGGAATCTGTAGTCTATGAGAGAAAACGGCAGCTTACGGCAACCATTATAGCGTGCAAGGGAATTGAGCATAATCAGATAATTCTTCTTTCCCTTATTGTCGGATTTCTCAACCCACTCTTCGGTAAAGGAAAAGAAGTCTAAATCCTCTGTCTTGTTGCCTATATCAATCAAATGCTCACATATCCAATCAATATCCACATCTTTACCTAGCAAGTCTACCTCTAAGTCATAGAGTGCATCCTTCATAACATTCATTTTATCTTCTATCGTCTTCAATATCTTACGTGAAGAAATCTTTCCGGCTCTAGACAAGTCTGAGTCGGAAACAACTATATTGGTAGGAAATCTTTTTCTCTGTCCCTTATGAGAAAGAACAATAGACACCTTTCTTGTCTTGTCTTGCTTTGGTTTTCCAAGCTCGTATGTTATTGTAGCCATAATATTTTTTCCTTTAAATTTACAATATTTTGCGGCAATTTTGCGGAAAATGCGGCAATTTTGCGGCAATTTTACACTTTACTTGTAGTTCTCAGAGCCTACTTGTGGAATTTTAAAATCTTCTAATAAATCGTTTCTGTTTCATAAGCATAAGTTCATTATACGTTTATAAACGCCTATTTTATAGTCATTTATAAAGAAAAATGGTGAAACAACCTATACGATTATTTCACCATTTCTTGTTTATTTTTATCGTGATTCCGTTGGGGTTCGAACCCAAGACCCACAGCTTAGAAGGCTGTTATACGGAACACCAATAAAATATCTAAACAATAGCGACTTACGCTATAGGCGAATAATCATTTTGCGGCAATTTTGCGACATTTTACGCAAGCCTACTCCACAGAACATACAAATATACTTTACATTATCATTTCCTTTTCTGCTGATATTCCACAACTAAGAGCTGCTTCACATCAGCTAAATCCAACTCTAAATCACGATAGGTAGGATTAAAGGAACGCAATATAAGCTTTCCATTATTCATATCCAAGTCAATGATACGCTTCAATAGAATACCTTCTTTATGAACTATGATATATTCCTTTCCGTCTATATGAAGTCCATTGCTCTTTACCATGTAGTCAGGGCAGACTTTACATATAACGATGTCTCCATTCTGATAAGCTCTAGACGAGCCATCATCCATAGAATCACCGCTTACCTCGAATGCTACGTACTTTTCTTTATCTTCCTTTACAATAGGGATTGTTGGGAGCGATGATATATATACATCATCTGCATATCCGCTGAGATAACCTGCATAAGCCATCTGTGGAACAAGAGGAACAAAGCTGACGCTTGAATTGATATTCGATTTGATGTCATCGTTAAACATCTTTCCTTCTCCGGTCTTAAGCCAATTCAGATTTAGCTGAGGGTAAGCCAAAGAGATATTCTTCAAGAAAGTCTCGCTAGGCATATCCGGCAATCTGTTAATTGCACTGGTATAGCTCTTACACTTCCGCAAGAAGAATGTAGTACTAATTCCCATCTCCGTACAGAATGGCGCAATTCTGCTTTTGTAGTTGTTGAATTTTTCAATATTAGCCTCCGGCTGCAACATTTCACCAGCTCCATTAGCTAGCCAATCCATATTAAGATCTGGAAATTTAGAATTTACTCTATAAGATACCCTTGCCGTGAACACACCATTTTTCCCTATGATTGGAAAGTTAGAGGCCACATCGGCTTTGTCGCAAAATTCACGTTTGGTAATTCCTTTATATTTAAGATACTCACGCAGTCTAGTCTTTGCGTTTTCGTTTTCGCTTACCTTTATAGGTGAAGAGATGAACATTTCCCCCATTCCTGTCCTAATATAACTTGGATTTACCTGCGGAAATTTTCTCGTTATAGCTTGCAAGCTTTTGGAAGATACACGATTAGTTATACGGCTTACGAAGCCATGTCCTAAGCCTACGGTATCCTCGAATTTTTCATTTGAAGTGTAACCCAAAGCAGTGATTACAGCCTTCAGTCTTTCGTATGCACTATTCATAACCTAAAATTTAATACGCAGTAAGCGCATGTGTAACTTAATTTATGTAAACATTTAGAGTTTAAAGATAATAAAGGTTAATATAGTATATTTAAACACTAATTTATTTGCATATTTGCGATACTTTTCTTATCTTTGCACTCGTAAACATTAAATATGTTGCAAATATACATAAAAATATCGTAACTTGCAAGAAATTTAATATATTTTTTGCAATATTACATAAAAAGGTGAGACACACCATAAAAACTGTAGAAAGAATATGTCATTAAGCGAGATTAAGCAATTAGTATCTATCGCATTTCAAGCGGGACGGATGGATGCCCAATTCGAAATGGGCTTGCGTTCCGACAAGATACGCAGAAAGGATGCCGAATGCTATCTTGCATCAAAAGGATTCGAAAAACAGATGATTGACAAATGGGTCAAGAATAGGTTAATGAAAGAATATGTAGGTGATAGTAAAAACTCACCTAGATATTATTCTCTCAAAGAAATCAATGAACTTGTTGTTTCTTGTCAGATAAAGAAAATGATTATTTAAAATATACGACTATGGCAGAGAATAAGGCAGCGAAGCCTGTAGAAGGGCAGAGCGTAGAAATTAAGGATTATGAGTTTCGCCTCCTTGATGCAGATGAGATAGAAGTCCGTGTTGGTCAAGGTGGTAATCAGAAGTCACCGGACTGGTGTTCCTTGTTGCTTTACAAGGACGCAAGATGTGACATGAGACGATTAGATGAGAAGTTCGGCATCTATGGTTGGAAACGTAAACATGAGCTTATCGGTCAGAACCTCTTTTGTACGGTTTCCGTTTATAAAGAAGGCATCGGTTGGATAGATAAGCAAGATGTTGGTACGCCAAGTAACACTGAAGCCGTTAAAGGTCAAGCAAGTGATTCTTTCAAGCGTGCATGCTCTTGTTTAGGTATCGGTCGAGAATTGTATACTGCTCCCAAGAAGATATTCATCAACCTCAACCGAAACACCGAATATTCTCAAAGCGGAAAGTTGAAGACAATTTTCCATGTTGGATATGTAGGTTATACAAACAGATGTATTGCCAAACTTATTATTCAAGATGAGAATAACATTGTGCGTTGGTATTGCGGCATGACAGAACAAGAAGTTCTTGAATGGATGAATGAGCAGAAAGAAGTATATGGTTACTCTGAACCAGCCCCAAAGAGCGAGGAAGAAAAAGACGAAAATCTTAATGAGCAAAAACAATATGCTTATCCACAATTGCAACAGGCTCAAATTTGGGAGGACGTAGATAGAGTTTGGAACGGATTCCCAGACCTTCAGAAGTCCGAAGAGTTTAAACGCAAATGTGCATTACGAAAGATGGAACTCGCACAGAGCAAGAAGGATTTAAAAGCTGTTTATGATGCTTATCCCGAATATCAAAAGAATGCAGAGTTCTTAGCTAAGTTGACACAATTTAAATCAAGATTAGTATGATACAATTGAATAACAGTGGAGTTCTTTATGAGGACTCCACACATCAATACTTTTATGATGGTCGTGAATTAAGTGGCATTACAGGTATGCTTCATCAGTATGTATTTCCCAATATGTACTCTAACGTAAGCGAAGAGGTATTGAAGAAAGCTGCCGAAAAAGGCACTATTATCCATGAGCAGGTAGAGTTGTTTGCTTCATTGGGTATTGAGCCAGCCTCAGAGAGTGTCAAGGATTTTGTCGCTTATATCAAGAAGAATGGATATGAAATTATAGGTAGCGAATATGTCCTTCGAATCGGAGAAGACCATGCAAGTGCAATCGACTTGGTGATGCACAAGGATGATGCACCGGACGATGAGGTTGAGATTTGGGATATTAAGGGTACTTATTCCGTTAATAAGGAGTATGTGCGTTGGCAGAACTCGATGTATAAGTTCGGTTTCGAAACATTGAATCCTCATCTGAAGGTTACACGTATATGTTGTATGTGGTTGCGTGATGACGAGAAGCGTGGAACAATCTGTAAACTCATCCCATTAGGCAAGCCAAGACCAGCGAGTGATGTTAAAGAATTGTTCCGATGCGAGAAAGAAGGTCGTTTGTATAATGATGATACAAAAACACCTTATTACATTCTAGATAACGAAATCGCACTCATGGACGTTCAAGAGCGCATTGCTAAATTGCAAGAACAGGAAAAGGAGTTGAAGGCAGCTATCTTTGATGGTATGTCAAATGACAACCTAACGTCTTATAAAACTTCAATTTACACTTATTCATTGAAGTCTGCTTCTGAGAGGGTTACGTTAGACACGAAGGCTTTTGATGCGGATGACGAAGAAGCTTACAACCATCTATTGAAAAAGTATAAAAAGGTAACTAAGGTAAAGCCTAGTTTGACCTTGAAAAGAGTTGGATAATTTATTGTTTTATTAAATATTTTAAGTTATGTCTAATAGTTATAAAGGTAAGATTGTTGCTATCGAAGGCATTCAATCTATTCAGAGACAAGGTAAAGAACCATTTGAAAAGAGACGTTTGATGCTTGATGCAACACGTTTCGATGGTTTGACAGGTGAACGTGGCTACGAAAAGCGCATCATCTTTGAATTCAGTGGTAAGAATGTACATGTACCGGATGGTTTTAATGTCGGGGATATTGCTGAAGTATTCTTTGACGTTGAATCATATCAAGGAACAAAGAAGGATGGCACAACAGACTGGTTTACATCTGTTCGTGGCTACAAGATGCAAAAGATTGAAGCACAGAACAATGCGCCACAAGGTGGCATGCAAGCTGCTGCTAATAATCCTTTTCCACCACAAGCTCCAGCCGCAGGTTCAGCACCAATTCCACCAGCGCAGCCGAGTGCTACTAACACATCTGATGCGCCATTTTAAACTTATTATGGTGGAGAATTAATTTTCTCCACCTTTCATTAAAAAAAGATGGTATATAATATGTTGAATCCGGTCGAGCTTGAAAAGTTCGAGGAACGAACCAAGGCTATGATAACCAAAGCCAAGAAACTACAAAGTGATTATTATAATGAGAAGTTCTTTGTTGTTGACCTTAAAGAGAGACAACAATCTAGGACAATCCAGCAGAATGCTTATCTGTGGGTAACAATCACTTACGTAGCTATTGAAGAAGGATATACTAAGGACTATATCGAACAAGAGTTCAAACGTGTAAACAAGGATATTTTTCTTAGGGAGCGTGAGAATAAACAAGGCAAGACCTTCCAATATTGGAGGCACATACCAGACCTTGACAAAGAAGAAATGTCTTTATGTATAGACCGATGGCTTCATCATTGCTCAATGGAAAGAGGATTATACATACCGACTCCACAAGACCATGCTTATATGGTATGGCAGACGCAGGTGGAGAGGCAAGCAGAATTAAATAAAGAGTTTTTATAGGATGCTTGGTGTCGTAGCTCAGTTGGATAGAGCAAATGTTTCCTAAACATTAGGTCGTGAGTTCAAGCCTCACCGATACCACATTCTCTAACATAAAAAGAAAGAATATGAAATCATTAACAGGAAAGTATTTTATCGTAGGTGTTCGTTATGAGAAAACTCTAGAAGACGGAACGAACGCTAAAACTACAGAGCAATATGTTGTAGATGCCTTGTCATGGTCAGAATGCGAGGCTAAGACTACAGAAGAAATGGCGGTATACACAAATGGTGATATGGAGATTGTCACTATGAAGAAAGCTGGTTTCTCTGAGTTGTTCCTTTCAGAGGTAGATAGTGAGGATAAATACTACGATTGCAGTATTAACATGATTACTATTGACGAAAAATCTGGCAAGGAGAGGAAGACCAAGGTTCGTTATCTTGTGCAGGGTGATACCATTGAGAAGGCTCGTAAGAATGTAGATGAGATTATGGGTAAGACTATGATTGATTACAATATTACAAGCCTTAAGGAAACATCAATCATGGATGTTTTCTTGCATATGGGTAAACCAAAGGAGTAAGGCTTTTCATTTTTCTTATTATTTAATTAGTTTGAAATCCCCCTATGGGGTGGTGCTGCTTAGTTCAATGGTAGAACGTCCGCCCAAATCGGAAAAAGGTTGTGGGTTCGACCCCCACAGCAGCAACTATGACTTTTGGTTTGATAAAGGATAAAGATTATGGGATATTATGATAGATTCAACAAAGGTGGAAAGAAGCCTAAACACCAAAGGAGCGAGAAGCAAAAGTGGGTTGACAAGCTAGATAGGCTTATGTCGGTTTATATCCGCATGAGAGACTCTAGAGAGTTTCACTATAAGTACTTCAGATGTATCAGTTGTGGACGAATATTGCCAATCGACCAAGCCGACAATGGGCATTATTGCGGACGAACTCATATGAGCTTGCGCTTTGATACACGTAATCAGAATGCGGAATGCAAACGATGCAACAGATTCTCTTCTGACCATCTTATCGGTTATAGAAAGAATTTAGTAATGAAGCTTGGAAGATTGGCTTATTTGCAAAAGCATCCTCACGTTCCTTTAGATATGGAAGAAGTTAAGCGGCTCGGAGAGCAACAAGTTGATTTATTGGAGGTAATGAAACATCAAGCAAAGAATTGGTCTGTGTTTGAATTACAGGAACTCTATAAATACTATGCGGCTCTAATTCTGAAAATGAATGAAGAAAAAGATAATCAATAAGGTTTAAATAATGTTACTGCATTAATAATAAACACTAAATTGTTTGCATTATTAAATTATTCTTCGTACCTTTGCAATCGTCTTGGTGAGACACACCATAAAAACTGTAAGGTCATTTTTCTATTGGCTTTTGTTATGCATAAGACTTGTGCATTCCTATATAGTAACAAAAGTGATTTCATATTATTTGTGAAATGAAGTTTAAATTAAGACCATATCAAGAAGAAGCAAGCAAGAAGGCAGTTGAGTTTTTCTTGGATGAAAAGAAAAATTGGAACGCTCCGGAAGTGCTCCCTACTGCATCGGGCAAATCATTGATTTTGGCAGATATAGCTGCTAGGCTCAAGGATAAAGTGCTTGTGTTCTCTCCTACTAAGGAAATTTTGGAACAAAACTACAAGAAGTATTGTTCTTATGGATTTGATAATGCCAGCATCTATTCCGCTAGCTTTAAATCAAAAGAAATCAGCGATGTTACTTTTGCTACAATTGGTAGCGTGAAAGGACATCCCGAATTGTTTACTGACTTCAAATACATATTGATTGATGAGGTTCATTTAGTGAAACCTGAATCCGGCATGTATAAGGAGTTTCTTGATAAATTAAAGAGCAAGGTCATAGGTTTAACCGCAACACCTTTCCGTCTGTATTCCTATCAGAACTATGGTAGCATACTGAAGTTTCTGACAAGAAGTAGAGACAAGATTTTCAAGGAGCTTATTTACTATGTTCAAGTTGAGGATATGGCAAAGAACGGATATATCTGTCTTCCGAACTATTACACATGCCCACCACCACAATGGAACGAAGGAAACTTGCAGCTCAATTCAACTTGCCGTGATTACACTGATCAAAGTGTCAAGCAAGAATATGAACGTGTAGATTTGTACGGATGGCTAGTTAGTGTTGTTAAAAGATTGCTTAATCCTAAACGAGGTGGACAGCGTAAAGGTATCTTGGTTTTTACGAAGTTCGTTAAAGAAGCTCAGATGCTGACCTATTCCATACCTAATTGCGAAATGGTCTGCGGAGAGACACCACCTAAAGAGCGTGAGGCTATCATCGAGCGATTCCGCAATGGGCAGACTAAGGTATTGGTAAATAGCCAAATCTTGGTCGTAGGCTTTGATTATCCGGAGTTAGATACTGTAGTGTATGCAAAGCCAACACGTTCATTAGCGCAATATTATCAAGTCGTAGGAAGACTTCTTAGACTATCAAAAGGGAAACAACCTTGGTTTGTTGACCTCTGTGGTACTTATGAGAGGTTCGGAAAAGTTGAAGACTTGAAATTGCTAGACCAAAACGGCAAAGGAAAGTGGGTAATAATGAGTGGAAATAAACAATTAACAAATGCATTTTTTTAAGATATGGTAGTAAAATTAGACGAAAAAGCATGTAGCTTGGATGCAGATGAATTGGTCGCTTTCGTCCGTCTGTCATTTAATGCTGACAAAGACGGATATGTATATGGGAGCAACAAGGAATTATCGAATAAGATAGGTATGTCGGTAGCAAAGACAAAAAAAGCTATTGATGGGCTATTTGAGAAACAAATGTTATCTATCGGAAACGGAAAAGTCTTTATTTGGAAGCATGAAGACAACATAGAATTTGCTGAAGGCGAAGAATCTAAACCACACAAGAATGAACCTGAACGAATAGCATTGAATAACGTCCCTAGTGTACAACAAGTGGATGATAAAGCAAAAAAGGTTTGCGAATATTTCAATAAGGTTATCGCTGGAAGAGGAATGCCTCTAGTTCATGCCCTGACATCGAAGAGAAAGTCAATGATTAATTCACGGCTTAAAGAATATGGGAGTGAGCAGATGAAGTTGATGATTGACAAGGCGGCAGCATCTTCATTCCTTAATGGTAGTAATGGATGGATGGCGAGTTTTGATTGGATTATGAGACCAAATAATTTTGTTAAAGTATTGGAAGGAAATTATGATGATAGAAAGCAAGGGACTAATAAAGACGCAGAGCAAGGCTATTACCAAGAATCAGCCGACCTCGTGCAGCGTCTCAATCAACAGAGAAAAGCAACGAATATTCAATGAGTACGGAACATTCGATAACGTTCTAATGTCTTTCTCTCCATCAAGCCAAGTAGGTAGTAAGATGCCAATCGGGAAAGCTTTTAAAAGCAACGCACCAACACTTACCTATCTTGACTTGTGTTATGGAGAAGGAAGTGCAATAACATGGCTTGTAGCATGGGTTTCTGATGTCTATGGTATTTGTGGCTTTGTAAATAATGAGGCTACTGAAAATATCAAGATAATGACTGCAAATGCTATAAAGGATGAGTATTATTTCCTTAATCTGAACGAGCTGATTACTTTCTTCAAGATGTTTATTGCCGGAAAGTTTGAGAAATTCTACAAGAAGCCAAATCCGCAAGTTATAACAAAGAGCTTGAATACTTTCTGTTCCCATCGTATAGATGCCATAAAAGCAGTAGAGGCAAATATACAGAAAGAGAAAGAGGCTAAAGAAGATGAGGCTATCAAGCAAAATGCCATCACTTATGAAGAATGGGCGGCAAGAAAAAAAGCTAAGGGCGAGGAAGTTAATATAGAACTTATCGAAGACGAGAAAGGCAACAAGATTTTTCGGGTAAAAGCTCCTAAAGCTGATATTAGATTAGACTCAGCTTATATGATAGTCAAGAATACAACAAATGCAGATTTTAAGGCTATATGCAAGCTAAGAGAATGTTTCGTTAAGAAATATGGTATAGACCCATACGACTTGATTAGAAGTTTAGGGAATAAAAAACTTAGAGAATATGAAGAAAGAAGAAATTGTCAAGGCAATCATTAAGAACCTTAGAGATGTAAATGGCAAAAAGTTCCGCAAGGATGATGTTCAAGCCATTGTGAATTATTTCATAGACCTCACAAAGCAATCGTTGCGCAACAGAGACCGTGTTATGATACGCAGCTTTGGAACATTTGTGGTACGACATAAAAATCCCAAGCAAATTAATTGCGTGCGAACAGGAGAGAAAACGATGACAAGGGAGAAAGACCATGTGGCTTTCATTCCTTCTAATGATTTTGACTTAGATTCAATAGTATAAAATGGAGATAGCAGAAATAGAACAGATTATAGAGGCTTGCAACTTTGATGTTGCTAGCCAGACCCAAAGAGCAGAAACATTCAACGTAATTGACGCTATTGTAGAAATGCGCAAATACGAAGGTCGTTTCAACGCCAAACGTTGGGAATATGAAAATGTTAATGGACGTGGTACGATAGAAATATATTCTAAACTCGTTGCCGGAACTCTAGAGGACAAATTAGCAGAGTTTGCTATTATATTATTCTCAATGGCCAATAAGTACAAGATGAATGTCAAATCATTGAGGCTAGACCCAGATTCAATGAGAGACCGTTCCTTTGAAGACTTGATGATGTCTATGCTGAAGATTGAAATGACACATTACCGAGTGTTCAAGAAGATAATAATCTTGATTGGCATGCTTTGCGGATATTGCATGATGAATGGTATTGATTTGTTGTGGTTCGTTAACAAAAGACTTTTGATAAACATTAAATAGGCTAAAATATGAAGAAGTTAAAGTTAGTTTTTACAAGTACGGATTTCGCATCTTATACGAAGAGTACTATGGGTATGTTATGCAAGGTTCTTTTACGAATTCCTTACCTTGTACTTGTAGGCATAGTTAGTACAACATGCTGGCTTGCTAAGTGTATTGTAAGGTTCTGTAAGGAGAATACAAAGGCTGCAGTAATAATAGGCTTTGCTATCTGCTTTATGGTTATGTTTGTTGAGTTTATCTATTTTAAAATTCAACTAGCAAAGAGTTCGTATCAGACAAGTGAACTTATAAAGCGGAACTATGAGCTGGAGCAGACCGACAGATACGATATAGGCTTCCATGATGCAATGGCAAAGAACAGAGAAATGCTTACACAAAATATTGAACCATGACAAACGAATTCAATGATGCGTTTACGAGAGCACAAGCTTTGCAGAGAAGGTTTGACCCAAATTACATGAACTCCTTTTCGATAGTAATTAAATATGATAGCTATTACGAGGAATACATGGAGATTGAATTGAGAACAGATAATGATAAGTTCTTTATTTCTACATTGACATGCGTTTACGAAGAGGATTATACTCTAAGATTAGACGAATTAGAAAAAACAATAGATAAATTATTAACAGATGAAGACAATGAATAAAAAAGTTATTTTTGTAAGCCTGTTGGATATTATAAGTATTCCATCGGGTAATGAGCATCCTGTAGATATTACGGATTTTCAGCTTAAGCACGATTTCTTTAGAGCGTTGCAAGCAGATGATAATATAGTCCGTGTCAACATCTTAGGATATGACAAGAACCAAGTAATGTATTCAAGCGATATAACATTCGCAAAAATGGTATCGGTTATTACTTACGAAATTGCTATGTATGCTGATAAGGCGGTAGTTCCATATCGCTCTACTGATAATATTGATGATACTTTTGTTGATGCTGCAAAAAGCACCGAGAGTATAGAGTTTCTCAAAGACAAATCTAATTGGCTGATTATTGGGAACGATGATCTGGCTGATAAATTTGGGGTTGACAATATAACAATGGATGATTTCGTCAATGGAGAACTTGGAGAATATTCTGAAGGAGCTAAGGCAGCAGAAAAGAGATAAACATATTAAACCAGAAATCTTGACTTTGGCAACCATAAAGAATAGGTATGGGAAAGACCCATTACCTGAGTTACGCAATTTATGGGCGAAAGGACTGGTTAAGAATTGTAGAACTTTAAACGATTTAGGCTTTATATATAATGGATAAGGAGTTAACAAAAAAGTTAGTTGCACAAGGCAAGGCTTATGTACTTGACTTGCGAGGTGGTAATGTTCCTTACAAGGAAGGTAATGCTGCGGCAGTTGATTTTTACTGCCCACAAGATGTAGTTTTGAACATGCCTTGGGTGAAAATGGGTAGAGGTCACATAAACCTGCATTTAGGTATAGAACTTCCTAAAGATGTTGGTTTGGATATTCGTTCACGTTCCGGCTTTACTGACAAAGGTATGCAAGTTGATGTGGCCTTTATTGACAAGAACGAAACACAAGTTGGTTACATGACTAATGTTAGAGCGGATATTGATATTTGTCTAGGTCTGGTCGATGAAGACTATAGGGACAATATTGGTGCGCTTTATAGAGTTAATTCCGACCGTTATATGCCGACAAAGGATAGCAAATTTAAACTAGATTCAGATTACGAATATTATGTTTTCGTAGTCAAGAAAGGTACTCGTATTTGTCAGGGGGCATTCCGCAAGGTAGAAAATCCAGATTGCATACTTGGAGAGTTGAATATGGAAAATAATCGTGGAGGAGGATACGGACATGGTGGAGCAAAATAACAATGGGTGTTGCGAATATGCTAACAAGTATATCTTTGAGATTAGACATTTGGCAGACATGATTGAATGCAAGGATAATGCCACTTTCGTTTCATCTCTAAGGGAGGACTTCGGAAAGCTCGGATTATTTTCAAGCGCAGCCAATTTCCTTCGTCTTATGTATGAGATTCGAGCATCTTCTGAAGACAAAGAAACCTTACGAAATCATATCAGCGTAATGGCGATGGAAGCCTTGCTTACGCTCTCCTGGTATATTGTTTCTGATTATAATGACATCATCGGGTCGCAAATCGAGCTTTTCAAAACCAAGAATAAGCGGTATGGAAACGCTTTCTCGGAATGTTTCTCTAAGGATGGTTATCCGTATGCATTCGGTCATTTGCAAGAGAAGATTAATCGTATTTGCTCTTTGCTTACTTTGAACGAGGATGCTAAAGAAGAGCCTATTCTTGACAGCTATAAAGACTTGTTGGGATATTGCATTTTAACTCTAATAGAAATAAAATGAAATACCGGATTAAAAGAATAAAAAAAGTTATCAATGGGCAGAGTTCGTTTGAGCACTGCTCGTTGGTAGTTTCCGACATAGAAATGTTTAGAAAACAAATAGATGCAGACGAGGTTAACTTCGTCTATGAAATGTTGAACTAAAAACGGAAAAGAATGAAAGAACCAGACATTGAAATGAATCTAAAGAAAATCATGGAACGCATAAAATGGATTAGAGAAACTAAGGCCATCTTATCCAAGGAAGAAATAAGTCTTTCCATTCCATTGATGCAAGATTTATCGCAAGTAGGCAATATTTACGATAAATTTATGAGCTATCATGCCGGAAGAAATTCCACAATGGTACGCAAGCAATTTATCTTTGTTATTCTTTACCTTTATTCTCCTAGTGCCCTTGGCGGTTCTAAGATGAGAAGAGGGCTAAGAGAGAAAATTGCTAAGGTTTTGGGGTGTACATGTTCTAATGTAAGCCATGATTACAAAAACATCAGTTTCTATTATGTTACTTACCGAAGTTTCCGTAATGACGTGAATGAGATATTGGATAAGCTATTAATAGATTTGGATTTAAAAGAGATAGGGGAAGAATAGATTCCCCTACCCTTTTTTATTATTGCAACTTCAACTGCTGTTTTATGCCTAGTCTTTTTGCTTCTTTACTAAAAAGGTCTATTTTACGTTTTACTTCATCTTTAAACTCCTCAAACAATGCTATTAAAGCCTCTTGCTCGGTATCAAAAAGTGATTCCTCTCTAATTGTATGCTGTTTAGTTCGTTCACAATAGTCGGGTTTGTATTTATAATCTATCCACCAACCTGAAGGATTTAATTCGTTCCCCTCGAACCAAGAAACGTTGCAGCATCCCTTTATAATACAGCGTTGCGGATGTTCAAACCAACCATCTATATACCAAGCAATATCACCATTCCTATATTTTGGGATGGGTCTTTCCTCTTTGTTCGTATACTTATATTTTCCCATATTCAAGTTTTTTATTACTTATAGAAATCCCTATTATAAATACCTGATAACTTTTGCATATCTTCCTCTGTTATATAGTATTTTCGATTTAACTGATATTGAATATAATCTCCATACTCTACATCTTTACATGGAAACAGCTTTCCGTTATCAATTCGTTTGAATATTATATTATAATCTGTCCTCACTCCCTTATTAATAATTGAGAAGTGACTTCCTACAGACTCTCGTTTATCTATTACTTCATACCAAAAAGTTTTACCTTTATGAGAATCATCATCAATAACCATATAAACAATAACTACTATTATAAAAAGAACAAATAAAAGCTTAAAAAAAATAGTTGTCTTTTTCCATATTACTAATGTTTTACTACTTCCAAATACTTTAACTTTGCGAATCGGTATGAATTGTATATTTTTACATACGTACATACTCTTGGAGTAAAGGTAGAAATACAACCATCAAAGTTATCAAATCCTAAGATGATATATTTCTTATCAAGATACCCTGCCACATATGCGCCAATATCCTTGCCTTTAAAAAGAACTCGCTCACCTATATGAGCCTTAAAAAATTCCTCGTTTGTCATAACCGCCATACTATTTTAGTTCATCAAAATCAAGCCACTCTATCTTATCGTAGCACTCGTACAGAACTTCTATACGCTGCGTTCCGTCTCCTCTAGTGACAATCCATACATCATCACTCATTGCTCCATAGTGAAGAGCCGTAGGATTTACGCCACCTCCACTATATCGGAACATCACCCACTTTCTTAATGGAGGCTTATCTTCCTTTAGGTCGTGCCATAATGATGAAGCATTCACGTAAGGAACGTTTTCTGTGTTACAATCAGTAACACCAATCTTTTCTGTACTGAACGTTACCCCGTTCAGTTCATTGTAATCTACCTCATCTTCATTGCTACAGATATTGAGATAAATCTTCTTAGGTAAATTCTTTATTTTCATATCCCTTAAACTTAATTTATGAATATTTACCAATTCCAAATGTCAGCGTATCTTTCATCTGGTGGTGTTTTAATCTTTGGAAATATAGGAGTATTGCTGATAACACGATGGTCGCAACTTCCTGTACTTCCACTAGTAAGTGGCTCTCCGTTACAGACTAATCTATATTTACATTCATCACATTGTATGTAATTCATATCACTTGAATTTAATGATAAAAAACTCGGTATCAAGCCACTCATCGGAACACCAACCTTTCTTTGGCTTACCGATACTAATGCTCTCTATCTCCTTCTCAATTCGTGGACTATCCTTGCGGTAGCCGTTGATGAAGAGAACGTGGGTGAATGGCTTGTATTCCGGTTCACCTGTCACACAACAATAACCGCCGTACTCATCAAAAAGCACTTCGCCGCCTTTGGCTTGCTGGTTTACAAGTCGGGATGCCCAATACGGCTTTATCTCCCGATACTCTTCATCCTTTCTTTCGTCAGCAATCATGTCGAACCATTGCTTGCTGACGGTGAGGGTCAATACTTTCTTTTCCATCCTTACACCTCCTCCCAGTCTGTTGCGAGAATAGTCTCAGGAAGTAACCATAAAACTGGTGCAGCTCTTCCTACGCTATTATACATTAATGCCTCTGAACCAAGATAGTTCTTATCAATGTATGCGTATGTGCCGTCCGCAAAAATCTTACGTCTCACTTTCTTCCCCTCCTTCATTCTTCTCAGAGCCTCCGAGAAGTCAAATGTTTCCTTGCTCATTATAATTTTGCTTTAAAGTTGTAAATTGGTTTAATAACATCTATCACATCAACCGTAGGTTTTATTAGCTCAACAATCTCTTCTGTTGATTTATATGCCATAGGTGCTTCGTCAATCGTCTCTTCGCATACAGAACTAGAATAGATGCCATTCATTTCATTCTTGTAAGAATCCATAGATAACTCTTTCTTCGCTTGCGTACGAGACATCAATCTACCTGCTCCATGTGGGGCTGAGCATAACCATTCCTTGTTTCCTTTTCCCTTGCAGATAAGAGAACCATCACGCATATTCATTGGGATAATGACTACCTCATCCTTTTTTGCACTGATAGCTCCCTTTCGCAATATACCCTTGTCTGTATCTATATAGTTGTGAATGGTTGTAAAAGAATACTTATCTGAATTAGCATCAATATCTACACCTAAAGCATTTACAAGTCTGTTGGCGATAATCATTCTGTTTTGTTCAGCATATTTTTGAACTATGCGCATATCATTGAGGTAGTCATTGAGCAAATCACCTTCCAAGTAAGAAAGTTCCTTGCTTATATTTTTAGTACCTAATGACTTAATAACACTCTGTATCTCATTTTCTCTGCCTTCGCTTTTTAGCTTGGCAATAACCTCAGACTTATCAGCTATTTTCTTACGACAATACTCGTAGGCAAGTTTTTGGTAATATTTGCATACCCTAACACCAAGGTTTCTACTTCCTGTATGTATCACAAGAAACTTCTCTCCTTCTTCATTTGCATCTAACTCAATAAAGTGATTGCCACCGCCAAGACTTCCAACAGAACGATATACTATTTCCATGCTGTCAAGACAATCCCAAGCACGGAATTTGCCAAACATACAACCATCAACCAATCCGTTTATGTAGGCTGATACTTCTCCCTCGTTGACATTAAAACCAGACGGAATCAACTTATTGACTGCTTCATCAAATTTCTGCAAGTCAATATCAACTTTACCAAGTCTTACGACTTTCATGCCGCAGCCTATATCTACTCCAACAGTGTTAGGAACTACTCTGTTGTCAAGCTCTATTACCGTGCCAATAGTGCATCCTTTACCTGCATGGCAATCTGGCATTATTCTTATTTTACAACTATTGTAAGCCTCGCTATTAGATAGGGTTTCTATCTGTTTGATAGCTTCATCTTCTATTGTCTTTGCGAAAATCTTTGTAAACTCATTCATATCTTGTTCGTCTAAAATTATTCGTTTCTCCATACACTATTTTATCTTACAATTACCATAACTTTCCAATCAAATGATGGTCGTGCTTATCGAAAGCAATTCCATACTTGAACATTTCTTCAAAAAGCATAAGACGCTCCTCGTTGGTAGCCAACCGAGTAGATTTCTTTTTATCCTCGGTCATTGTGAAATGAGAGCCTACCATTAAATTCTTAGCTTCCTTGTGAAGATAAAGATAGCAGAAGAGATTGTAACACTCTGGTCTCCAACGCTTACATAACACAATCCAATAATTATCTATCACAACTATATTGCCTTCGGCAACAATATCTTCAAACATATTATTTTCCATACGCTACTTCTTTTTACGACAAGGGCAACTTTCTGCGTGAACAACGCAAACACCATGTTTCGTGTCCACAACCAGATAATCGTGTCCTTCCTCTGTGAATACTGACATACCAATCTTCTTTGCAGGTTCATTGCTATTAGCCAAAGAGCGAATGCCCTCAAAAATCAATGCTCCTACAAACAAACACAAGACAAACCAAACGGCTGACTTAATTAAGTTTAAAATCTTATTCTTCATACGCTACTATTTCTTTCCGTAATACTTCTCTGATAAGCCGTTGAATCGCTCATAGTTCGGCAACTTGGGAGAGATTTCAAACTTCATCGTTGTAACATCATATCCTCTATCAGTCATTTCTTTGACAAACTCTTTGGTGAAGACCTTATCGAAAAGATAATGAGCATCTGTTTGTGTCATAAACCCTAGAGGATGATAAGCACCAATGCAGTTCTCTTTCTTATCCCAATATGCCGTTAGCTTTTCTTTCTTTTTAAGTCTCATACGCTACTTATTTTGTTAAACTTATTGCCTTTTTGATACGATGGTCGAACTTGTTGCGATATTTACACTTTCTCGAACCTTCACAGAACATAACACAACCATTCTCGTTATAAGCTTCCTTAAACTTCGCTTTCCAGTAAGGTAAAGGATGCTTACTTGGATAATCAGCATAAGTGTCTGCTTTTATTATCTTCTTTGCTAATCTAATCTTCATACGCTATTTATTTTCTGTTCAACCTTTTCGATAATAATGTTACAATCATCCCATTCTACACAATCATGCATCCAATCTGGGATAAATGCGTGATGCGAACTACGCTTTTTGAGCTTATCACTCAATGCTGTTTGTATTCTCATATACTATTTCTCGTTATCGAATTTATTGCCTACTACAGTCCATTTCTTAAACAATACTAAGAAAGAGAAGTCTCTGTCTTGATATCCATCTTCGTCAATTGGCATAAAGCATGAGTTATTATTAGACCAAGTAACCGCCCTCTTTTCAAATGGGAACTCTGGGTTTCTGATAATATCACCTTCCCAAATTTCTTTGCCTACACAATCTGTAAGTCCTGTGAACTGGCAGACGGTAGAAGGATTAACTGGAGATGTCAGTTGATTTTCATAGTCTGTTATCCAGACGTTATCTGAATCTTTGTGGTGAACCAAGTCACCTTTTATCCATTTTCCATCCAAGGTTTTCTTTGCCTTGAACTTTATATTTTCTACTTTCATAAGCTATAATTTTAAATAAAATAGTTATCGAGCTGCCATTTACTGATATTTATGTATCCGAATGGGGCATATATCATTATTCCTATAAAAGGATTATAATCAACTCTGTAATCACATCCATTTACAAACGTAACACCATTTATAATTGTGTCGCAAATACAAGTAACCTTTCTCATTTTTATCTATCAAAGTTCGACAGGTTCATCGGTAAAAGACAATTCTCTTCCGATAAGCCTTTTGATAGTTCCTTTGGGGAGTAAGACTTTATTTGAGCAAACATACCAATACCGATGCAAATCAAAATAGCTTTCATGCACTATAACTGGCTTATCATCAAAAATCAACTCACCACCATTCTTGTCAACTGCCAACCACGCCATAACTATTACTCAACTTTTACGCCGAAGTTAGTGTCATCTGCAAAGGTGAAATTATCCAATGCATCTTTGTAATCAATGATTTCTCTGTTAATTTCAACATACAATGTGGTTACTCTCTGAACTAAATCCAAATCTTTGAACAAAGTTGACTTCACCCACCCAAACGGCTGATGCTTTAACATTTCTTGCCAGCACTCTTCTGCGTTCTTAAATGGACGGTACTTTGGTTCTGACTTGATTCGGAAGATAATTCCTTCATTAAAATGCATATCTTTAATTTTAAACCAAGGTGATTTAGTTCCTTTATAAAGACCTTCTATTTCTTTTCCTTCACTAAATGCCTTAATAATAGGCAATAACTCTGCTGCTTCTTTACGATTCATAATCAATCCTCCACTACTATTTCATATTCCAATTCATCAGCCAAATCACTTATTAGCTCAACCGCTTCTTTCAAAGCATCATACATATTATCTCCTTCTGATACAAGTTCTTCAAGAGTACTACTCTCGCTCATATCCTCTGGGAAATCTTTAGGCTTCCAAGTGAAACTTTTATTCTTTTCCTCGAACTCTCTAGCCTTTTCTAAAAGTTTTTCTATTGTCATACTCAATCCTCCAATTTTATATTATGTTTATCTGCGAAATCATCTTCTGCCTCTTCACAAAACTGACCTTCGCAAAGTGATTCTGGGAGTGCTCTGCTAGTATAATACTCTCGGCAGCATAACTCACAGATTTCTTTTTCGCAATTATTTCTTAACTCTTCTCTGATCATTATTCACCCTCCTTTCTGACTAAATAGTCATACATAGGCTTGCGTTTTCTACGATATTCCTTGCATATCTTCTCTGCCTCTTCCTCTGTATCGCAAGTTGCAATAACTCCATCAGGATATGTATCCCAATATCTAACCACCTTAAATTTTGTCATAATCTCAATCCTCCAACTCTTTAAGCGCCTTTTTAATCTGCCCAATAATATTTTGCATATCTGGGTTGTCCTTATTGTTTTCGATTATACCATTGAGGTACATTTTTGCATGTAATATTCTCATTGCTTACTTTTCTTTTTACCCTCTCCATGTTGCCAAGGAGAGGGCAGTTAGTTACTCAGTTACTTCAACAAACTTTCTGTTTTTAAGTTGATACCAAGTATCAGCCTTGATATTCTCTCCATCAACGTACTCAGTCTTAACACATACTGGAACATCACATTTCTTTTCATCGCTCCATTTCCATTCTGCCAGCGTTATCCATGAGCCTACCTTTGCTTTTGCTATTGAACTCTTGCCAGCACACATGATAACGGAATCTTCTCCAGTGCTATCAATCTTAGCAGAGTTGCCACTTGAACCAATCTGAGCAGAGTTGCCACTTGAACCAATCTTAGCATAGTTGCCACTTGAACCAATCTGAGCATAGTTGCCACTTGAACCAATCTTAGCATAGTTGCCACCATTATCATTAAGTTCTCCTGTAGCATTAACCTTAGATGGTGATGTAACATCTTTTATCCATTCAACTCCAAGTTTGATAATGTCTGCAAGTTTTAACTCAGCAGAAATCTTGATTTTAGAAGAACAAACCTTAGGCGAGTTATCTTCTTTATCAATTTTGCCAGACTGTTCTACCTTTGCAAATCGTGATGTCAACATGTCATAGTAGTCCCAAACTTCCATCGGAGACTTGCAAGCGTGGAAACCTCGTTTACAACACTTGATTTCTCCTTCCATTTCATACTCTTTTCCTACTTCGTACTGAAATCCACGGCATTTCATATTCTTGTCGAATCCCTTGTACGATGTGATTACATTTTCACTCATATTCTATATATTTATATCCTTGCGGATGGTTATTACTCCGTTACTTTCTTTATGCTTTCTGAAAATGTTTTGAGCCACTGAGTATCCTTTTCGGCAGCAACTACAGATTTATTATACTGCTCCAAATTATACTTCATAGACTTTATTAAATCAGTGCGATTAGATTGTTTTTGAATCCACTCATCTTTAGGGATGATATTCTCCACATAAACATGGCGGCAATCAAAATCTAAACTATCAATTAATTGACTTTCCATAAAGTCCTTAACACCCTCGTATTCTTTGGATGGTGGAGTCCATCTTCTAACTTTGGATAGCATTGCATTGTATCTGTTTTTGAGAGCTACATTCTCTTTCAATCTATCCTCATTTCCCTTGATTACATCCTTACCATCAGAACGCATATCCTTAAAACATAAATAAGGGCATCCTTCTTTGTCAGCAAAAAAACAACCTTCACATGAATCACCTTGCTCGACAACTTCAAGAGTAGTGGTTACTCTTTCTCCAACTTTAAGCTCTTTCATACTAATCTCCTTTCTTTTTAGGAACATACTCATCTAACTCATCGTCAAACTCATAGCAGTCTGGGCAGTAGTGCTTATCACCTATTTCTGCCCATTCGCTTTCCATTGCTTGCTCTTTTGCAGTTCCTTCGTCCAACCAAGCCACAATGCCATTAAATTCATCAATAAATGGTTTCCCGCATCTGTCACAAACGACAGAGTACATAGTAACTGACTTAATCATGGTTGCCTCCTTCCTTTGGGAATAAATCGAGGACATAAGCCCAGCATTTCCAGCCCATACCATCTTTACCATAATTGGAAAGCATTTCATAAACAAAAGATATTTTAAATATATCAATTTTGCCACTATTGTATACTACTAAGCATTTTCCATTTCGTAGTATAGGCTTTTCGCTAGCAGGATGCCATAAGTCCTTCAAGAACTCATTGATAGCCCACTTAGCACCTAGTCCAATAGCTTCTTTGATGTCCCCCTCATAGAACATTTCTTCCTTTTCATCATTGTTGAAGACTATCTCTTCGCCATTTAACAGAAATCTATCTTCATAGATTTCTTCCTTGGCAGCTTCTTTTTTCTTATCGTCTATCATAACTTACTTCTCCTTTAAACGTTCTATTAATTTATCTGCGATTTTGATGGCAGAATTAACAACACTGTCATACATAGAGTTAGGACGTTGTACAAGACCTGCTGCAACATCTTTTGCTATCTCATATCTTCTCTGCTCCCAAATGTTTTCTTCGTTATCATTATTCTGGGTAAAGCTTGAACAAAGTATTACATCCTCCTCATTTTGATTGGGTCTTTTGCTACAAAAAAAATATCTGGAGCAGTAACTACATAAACCTTTCATCCCTCACCTCCTTTCCATTCATCAGTTGTGCCAAGAAGGTGTGCAGTTTCCTCGTTGTAAGGGATGCACTCATCAAAACGCATACCTCCTACAGCTTCATACTTTCCACGTTTAAGTTGATATGCAAACTGGCAGAGACTCCAAGCAAAACATTCTTCTCCACGAATATCTCTCATCAAGCACCAATCCATAGGCTTGAACTCACACTTCTTTGACAAATCCACAATCTGTTTCTTCTCAGCATCCCAAGCTTTGCCTTCTTTGGCTAGAGCATCAAAGAGTTGCTGCTTTTCCGAGTCCGTGGCAAATCTTTTAATACGACTTATACGACTAAAAAATTCGCCTTCTACTTGGTTGATATATATATACTCATTACGCATATAAGCATGATAATATATCTTTCTAGTTAAACTAATTCCTCTGACAAGAACTATTGTACCCGAATCAGACATTACTATATCTCCATCCTTGAACTCAGGCTGAGGTTTCTCTACTACCAAGGTCTCACGATTGAGATTACCGCCCAATCGCTCCTCGATGGTGCTGATGTAGGTCTGAACAGCATCTTTACCTGCTTTTTGGAAATCAGAAGTTAGCAATCGTTCTTTTTCATAGAACTGTTCTGTATCATTATTCTCTTTCCAAAGATAATATTTCCCTAAGAAAGAGCAATATGTATCATCGACAAATCTTTCAAATATAATATATACATCCCCATCTTTATTAACCAAGACATCGCCCTTTTTCCAATCGAATTTGCGCCAATCACGCATTTCCTTTGATGGAAAAACGACACATTCTCCATCATCATACAATTTGCCGTTTTTATCAAGATACCCTTCTCCACCATTCATAAAACCAAATTTTGAATTATAGAAGGATATTTTGAAACTTTTATCATCCACTTCTTCTAACTTGCATTTACCACAAGCGGAAGAATATAACTTCGTTCCTTGCGGCTTATCCTTTAGAATTTCCACTATATTAATCTCAGTTTCCATAACTAAACCAATTTTTGCGTTAAACAATACTGGTAGTAACTCATACTACCAACGTTTTTTGATATTTTTGGCAGCTCACCATCATAAGGAGTGACTTTCAAGCCATCAATGAAATCAGCATTCTCAGTTGATACCTCGGTATCATGCTCATTCATAAACACCTTTTGCGCTGTCTTAGAATGGCTTTCAGCTCTAAGCTTACCGAGTGACCGCCAAACCTGCTTGCTATGGATGAACAATCCATGCAAAGGAATAGTCTTTACTTCTACTTTTGTTCCCATAACCTTTATTTTAATACATCTATTCTCTATCTAAATAAAACGGGGAATATCGCAATATTCTCATTTCTCTTCTCATCTTAATCTCTGCTAAACGAGCAGCTTTATAAAGATTAATATATGGCTTATCTTTGAGATATTGAATAAATTCGACAACAGAATATTCTTTCTTTTCCATAACCTTAACCATTTAAAGATGATAATAACTATTTGATACCCTTGCGCCCAAATCGAAGCAGCCCACGGCATCAGGCTTTAAGAAGCGTTTCTCTAACTTCTCCAAAGCCACTTTATACTTCTGCTCCATGTGCTTGCAATGTAGTCTCTGAGCTAATTTAAGTTGCTCAACAACACCCTTGCGAGCAACTCTATATTGTTTGTCGGACATCATAGCCTTTATTCGTTCACATAGTTGATTACATGCTCTTGAGCTTGCTCATGCAAGTTGTCAAAAGCGTCTTCTATAACTTTGGCTGTCTGGTCGCCATTAAGGTTCTCCAGCATTTCGCTTACAACCTCTACCATCTTGTCTATAGGTAAGGAACAGAACTTATCAACTAAAAAACTCTTCTGTTCACTGATTGTCATATCATCAAACAACTCCGATAAATCTACTTCAACTTTATAATCTGCCATAATTTGAAATTTTAAAAGTAATTAGTTGTACCACACATCATTTGGCATAAGAGCCAATGTCCATCCATACTCTAGTTCATACCTTAATATTTCAAGGTCGTGACTCATTACAGATGAAAGACCTACAAAGTTATTTTCGTACTCCATATCCAAACCATTTAGTTACCATACTTGTAATGCAAATAATTAGCCTCTGAGCCGAAATAAAGCTCGGTATCGCTCATATTTGCCTCCGTCAAGTCATTCTCTACATCTTTATAAGAAGGCACGCAATCCTTAACTCTTTGGCAGAACAAAGGATATTTTGAAGAAACGTCTTCTCCGTCTTCATTATAGATATTAATCTTATCTACATTATAATATGGATAAGAAGAAATATTTCCATATGAATGGATAACCTTTCTACTCTTAACGGACACCACGATTTCAGCAGGTTTGTTAATAGCATCAAACTCGCAAGTAAAATCATCAAGTTGCGCCTCAAAAGCCGCATCATTAAACTTTTCAGATAAGTTTTCAAAAAACTTTTTCACTTTCTTCTTACAGTTTTTGTGGTGTGTCTCACCATTTTTAATTAGTAACCTTTATTTCTTAATTACGATGCAAAGATACAAAGAATATTCGAAATATGCAAGTTATTTAATGTATTTCTTACAGCTTTTAACACTCTATAATAATATAAACAAATAATTTGCTGACGTTAACACAAAAATCCCCACCACTACATTATTATATATAGTGATGGGGTAAACACCAAATGGTATTTTGCCTTTGGTCTATTTTTCTTCCTTATCTTTTAGCTCAACGAAATCTCCAATGCCCAAACGAGCCTTGTTGATGCAAGACGCAATCCAACCTATCAAGTAAGCAGAAGGCTCGTCTCCGTGTTCCATACCAATAGCGTCCTCGATGGCATCGCAAGCGTGAGAAGCCTCATGGCAGCAGTAGTCCATTGACATATCCTTCGAGCACTGGAACGAAACAAGAACACCGCGCCTTCTGTCGCTTTTCCTGACAGCATCGGCATACGTAACGCCGCCGTAATCACTATCGGGTGCATTGCACTTGTCAAAACAGGAATCTATCAGCTCTTTCAGGTCTTTACCGATGTGTACCCAAAGTTTCAAAGGGTAGATTCCGTTTCCGTATTCGTAATATCCTTTCTTCTTCATACTTCATCGTTTTTATGTTTTTCCCATCCTGCTTTTGAAAAGGCATACCAAGTATCACAAATATCAAGAGCGAGAATGTAGCCTTGGTTAATACAAAAATCGCTATCAAAGCCTTCGATATGAACATACATCAGTGCTATAGTATCATAAGGAACGCTACGACCTTCAAGACAAGGGTTTTTAAAATTCTTAGTCTTGTATAAACTTGTAACAATTGGCACTTGAAGAACGTCTGAAATATTCTTAGTGCTAATCTCTATCGACTTCTTAAACTTCTTCATATTCTCAACTATTTAAATTTCTCAAAGTAGAACACAATTTGTCTATCAAAGTGCTCTTCGATTAAACCATAAGCAAGCGACATCTTTACTTGGAAAGAAGCCTTACCATTAAGCAATCCTTTAGCCTGTCTAGTAATCTCCGAACGAAATTGTTCCAAACTCATATCACGCTTACGAAGATTACAAGACCTGCAAGATGGCATATAGTTCTCCATGGAATCATCGCCATGGAATACGACAAATTTTCCCTCCTTGTCGCTCCACCGAGAGTAACAACCTCGATTTTTCGGAACAAGATGGTCAACCTGCATATCCTTATACTCTATACTCTTGCCGCAATAAGCACAATGCCCATCGTATTTGCAATATATTTTAAGTCTATCTTCTTTTTTCATAATCGTTAATTATGTAACCTACCAATATGCCACTTAGAGCAAACCTTGCATAAGTAAGGATGCTAGCCGGAAGCCTTCAACTTCGAATTCTGATTTAGAAACTCCCAAGCATTATCCTCGCTTTCATAAGCTACCTTCGCCTTCCAAGATTGACCTTTTCTAACCCAATGCTCAGGATCTGGATGCAAATGACGAGGAATACATTTATTTCTTTTCTTCATAACTTCTTCAGAAATTTAAGTTGAAACCCTTCTGCCTTTTTTATTCCTGGGTATAGCTTCGTTAGAACCTCCCATGCTCTTGTCTTGTGCCGATGCCACATCGTAACCGGATGCACACGCTCACCACTTGGTAACACATAGAAATCTGCCTTAATGGTATCAATATGCTCATAGTTTGCAGCTTTATATATAGTTCCCTTGTTACCTATGGACGTATCGGCATAAGATATAAGGTACTTGATTTCCTTATGTGTTGCCCTAATATACTTATGCAAGAGAGAAAGGCAAATCGTCTCGCTAAACTTTGGCATATCATCAGACAACCACATTCTGTCAAATTCCCTCACTTGATGGTAATCCAACACTTCGCCCTTTTCAGTCTTGATGTGCGGTCGGATTCCATACCCTATTTGCATTGCACCCCTTATCTTATCCTTATACAATACCAAAAGATTCAAGCAACTATTCTTCGTTACCTTGTGTGAAAAGTGATGAGGAACTATGATTGCATCAGCTTGCGTCTTATCGCACTCCATCAGCTTTATTCCCTTTTCCTTGCACTCGTAACCGATAACAAATCCGCAGAAGCCTAGCACTGGAGACTTGTTCAACTTTCTTCTTTTCATATCAATAATACCTCCAAAAATAACGTTTGAAATTATCAAGCAAATGCTCTATACAAGCATTGATTTCGCCTTCTCTCAAGAATCTATTGCAAAATTCTACCAATTCATCACGTACCAACCCACGTTTTAAGGCTTCGTCTCTCATAGCTCTTATCAGAGCATCCGTAATCTCTTTATTCCCATTTCTTACAACTGGATCACATTGAAATATCATACGCATAACTAAAATTTAGAACAGACTTAATTGCCTACTCATGTTCTTTAATTCGTTATTGGCAAAATCGACTTGTCGTTGGTCTATCTCAAAACCGACATACTGCCTTTCAAGATTAACACAAGCCCTTGCCGTTGTACCGCTCCCCATAAATGGGTCTAGAACGACATCACCAACATTTGTTGAGTTTCTGATTAGTATCTCCATCAACTTCACTGGTTTTTCTGTTTGATTAATCAACCCATCCTTATCCTTGCGTTTGTTGGTAGGAATAGGAACACTCAGAATATCAGATGTACCACATTTATTTATAGGTCTGTCACCTCCTTTGCGGAGCATGATGATATACTCTTTCTGAGCCATATAATAACGACCACATATCTTTGCGCATTTATCCCATATTAAGCATTTAGTGAAGTGAAATTCGCTCTTTCCTATCACATCAAGAAAATGCATTAAGTTAAAATCATTACACATCAGATAACAATGAGACCTGTCCTTTAATATCCGGTACAAATCATTAATATACTCGGAAATATCAATATCGTTGCTTTTGAATATCTTACCCTTTCTCGTCTGAGAGTCAGTCCAATATCCTCCCATATTCCCTGAGCCGCCTCTAGACTGAACCGGATAAGCCACATCGGAACATACGAGGTCTATGCTATCATTGTCTATCAGCTTCAATAGCTTTCTGCAATCGCCTTGGTAAATTTTATTAATCTCCAGCATATCCAAACATATCTTTTTGGTTAGACATTTCTTCCTTAATTCTTCTCTGTGCCACATTGAAATAATCCTTATCCAATTCAAAGCCAAGGAACTTTCTGTTGGTACGCAAACAAGCAAGAGCCGTACTTGCGCTGCCCATAAAGCCATCAAACACCAAATCGCCTTCATTTGATGATTTCAAGATGCATTGCATTAGCAAGGGGATTGGTTTCTCGTTCTGATGTACCAATTTATCTGATGGAACTCTATCAAAGTCCCATACATCCTCCAAACGCTTTCCGTTTATGGTTCGTCTGCCTTTATTCAAGTACAGGATTGGCTCGTAACATTGACCATATTGCGCATCTAAATCTCCAGCCGTATGGTTGTTCTTTCGCCAAATGAGCACATTCTTAATGGTAAACCCTGCGTTCCTCGCTTGTTGCATAAAAAAGTCCAAGGTCTTGGCACTACAGAAGATATAAGCAGCACTATCATCCTTTAAAATCCGGTAGCATTCGCTCATATAATCAATAATCAATTGCTCATTATCATCATTGAGTATTTCCTTCGAAAAACGATGGTTGTCTGCTCTCCATCCGGTCTTATAGGAGATACAATATGGTGGGTCAGTAACAATCAAATCCACCTCCCCACTCTCTATTTGCTTCATTCCTTCTATACAGTCGGAATTGTATATTCTGTTTAATTCTAGCATATCAAATCTCTTTAATAGCGTTAACATAAGCTTCGTGAGCTTCTTCTTGCGTCCCAAAGCATCCGATATAAATTTTCTTCTTACCTATCTGGTACTGAGCTTGCCATTTTCTGTTGTTCTTATTCCACGTCACGCCCAAGTATACAGATGAAGTCTTCTTTGCTATAGCCGAATAAACCATATTGTATCTTGCAGTGCAATACTCCAAGTTGTCTACATCGTTATTCGTCTTGTCGAAATCCTTATGATTCACCATCGGCAACGCATCTGGATTCTCCAAGAAAGCCTGAGCTACCAAACGATGGATATAGAACATTTTGCGTTTTCCGTTCTTGTAAAGCCATACCTTCAGATAACCTTTTGGTGTCTTACATGGGGCGATTTCCTTTAATTGAGACGTTCTCCCAATAGTAAAAACATGCCCCTGCTTGCTAACACAATATCTTTCGTAACCCTTTACAGGTCTTATATCACCTAGGAATCTAGCAACACATTTATCTTTCATTGTTACCTCCTTTTTCAAAGAAACTTGAATATATAGATTGCGCCTCCGATGTATCTAATAAATCAATATCATCATAAAACCTTCTGTACACAACGCCAAGCTTTTCATCATTTCCTATTTCTCTTGCTTTGGCTATTTGCTCACATGATTCCATAAGAAATGCACTAATCTTCTCATAACTTTGCATCTGTGTCTTCTTTAGCATATCCATGCTTACAAAGGTTTTGTAGTGTATAATATGCTTATCCTGATCATACTCGGTGAGTATAAGCCCTTCCGGAATAGCAAATACCACTCTTCTTGTCTTGTCATCACTATAGAGCTGAACTGCACCCGTAAACGATGTATATATCTTTTGCAATATCTTGGCAATCGGTAAGTCTTTTTTCAAAAACCTTTCTGCAAATCTCTTCAGAAAATGAACGCTCATAGCAAAACAATCTTCGCTATACCCCTCGTTTCTACTCATAGGAATATACTCGTTGGTTTCCTTCAGATAAATGAACAAACCGGAAGCAAATACATCGCCATGTTTTACACCTACAACGATGAGATAATCGGCATTCGGTGTAGCAAGCTCAAAGGTCTTTGTTATTTGTCGTACGTTCTGCTTTCTCATTTCACGTTTAAGCTCATTAGCTTTTCGCATCTGAAACTCATAGATTCTAGCTTCATCTAAGTTTCGTACCCTACGCATCTCACCCGAAGTCATACTTGCTGTTATCATGCGCATTCCTCCTTTTTAATCTTTGACAACCAACAATCCCAGATTCTCGTAGCAACATTAGCCATCATAACTGGAGGAACACACATTCCGCAAGCAAACCAAGGCTTCATGCCATCGAAGTCATAATCTTCAGGAAATGTTGATGCTAAAATCGTATCATGCGCTGAAATATAGCTTGGATTATCAAAATACACAAGCCTATCTTCCATTGCTGATATAGTATTGCATACTTTATCCTTTTTAAGAAACATAATATTGAACATAGAAAGACGATTATCCATCCGTTTGACAATATCACCGATAGAATTGTCTTTCTCGTTTCTATGCTCCCAATACTTCATCACTCCTTTTGGAATCTGTCTTCCATGATAGTCCGAGAACTCATCCAAGACAATTTCTTTCTCGTTGAAGTCCATATCTATCTTAGGCACTCGCTCGAACAAATCCTTCTGAACCATAAACGGCTTGCAAAGGTCTTTGCGTAATCCTAGAAAGAACACCCTAGGTCGATTCTGAGGAACACCCATATTACGTGCATTAAGCAACCAATGCTGCAAGATATATCCGGCATTATCCATCTGCTTGTAAATCTCTTTCACGTACTCGATAGCTTCACCTTGCAACAAACCATGGACATTCTCAAAAACCACCACCTTTGGCTTTAGTTCTTTAGCAAGGTCGATAGAGTAGAAAGCCAAATCGTCAAGCCTTTGCGCCTTCTGACCTTCTCGGAATACTTTTTCCTTTCCCCAAGCCTTTTCACGATCACCTGCAATACTGAATACCGAACAAGGGAAACTAGCATCCAATATATCCAAATTATGAAGCTCTTCTTTCATAATATGCCCCCCCATATTGATATTGGTAATCAACTCACGAATATCACAATTGAAAGCGTACTTGACATCGTGATTTTTCAAGTACATCTTCATAACCTTTGGGTCTATCTCATTACAGGCTACAACATCGTAGCCAGCTAGTTTGTAGCCAAAGGAACTTCCACCTCCACAACAAAAGCAAGACATCACCTTACCTTTGTCTTTTGTGAAATTAGCATCTTTTTTAGTCCATCTATAAGGGAACTTGTGCTCGTTTTTATACATTTATCTACCATAAAAAACAATCGTTAATAAAAACCGATGTATAAAAATAACCACAAGTAATATGGTTGTAAAAAAGGGACTCTAACCCTTGAATTTAGATTCTGTTTTCTTCGACAATGCGTCTTAAATAATCATCCGCTGCGTTATCGTCTATTTTTGACTTAAGAGACATTCCTGTGTTATATCCTATCATTAAGGACACATTCTTGCTCTTTTTCTTGTTCTTTCCATATCGCCAGCTAAAAACCTTTCCTAGCCAAGCTATACCAACAATACCATCTGCTACAACTATTGTCGGCAACAAAACATATACTTTATATATCATCGCAATCTAATTGAGAGTTAAAAATATATCTATTCTGATTCAACCAAAGCTCCACGTAGTCAGCCTTGATTTTCAGAAATTCTTCGTATGTGTAGCATTTCTGCTGCTTACCACCTTTGTTCCAATAATAGGCAACTCCTCCCAAAGAAAAGAAGTCTATCAAGTCCATTTCCTTTCGCTCCGGTTCTTCACGCTTTTTCTTTTGCCTATATCTACTTACAGCAAGCAATATGAGACAAACGCAAAGCAACATGGAAACCAGTATCTCGAATATCAACCTTACGTCTTGCATCTTATTTTAAACAAAAAACACGAAACTACCGATTGCAAAGTCAAAGGAATAGTGACTCGGACTGCCTTTCGGTATAGTCCATCGGGTTTCGTGTCTCTAATATCTTATCAATTTCTTAAATCGCCATTTTATCCTTTTTTGTTCTGCGCTTGCAAAGATAAACAATATTTCGCTAACTTGCAAGCGTTTTAGTGCTTTTAATATTTTATTTGCATTATTTTAAACTTATCCTTTTTTGAAGTTCATGCCAAACTCTTCTTCCGTTACCTCATACATTACATCACCACATGCTACTCTTTGCTTGTCTTTTGCCATCAGCAATAAGTTTCTATAAGGTATCTCTTTCACGACTTCTTGGTAAGATAAATGCAGACTATCCATAAAAGATGCAATCTGTCCTAAGAGTGTATCGTTACCTATGGTCGTGGTTTTGCTATCATCCTTGCCGCACTCTTCGCCAAAATTGATAGCGTCTGAAAATCCTTTATAGAGATTAAGGAATAAGCCGTTTGTAAGCCATTGACAACCTCTTCAAGCGTTCCTTTAGATAATTCATCACTAATGGATTCATCGCCTTGTATGAATACGGACAACGCCTTGCAAGCATCATCCAAATTCTTAAGCATGCATAAGACTTCCGCTAAGGTCTTGCCCTCTTCGAAACTATCAAGGTATTTAGCCGCCTTGACCAATTTTATAATTGTAGGTGGTGAAACGTAATAAGCCCTTCCATTCACGATTATCGTTACGGTGTCCTCTCCAAGAATTGCATCCGTAACTAATTTACTTGCCTTACTCATGGTTCTGAATATTAAAAAAGGGGAACGGCATTAACACCATCCCCCTCTATCATTTGTTGCCTATGTCTTATTCTTGTTCTACAACCGCAGAGCCTTCCCATTGGTACTCGCCAGCCACACCATCGGTCTCGCTTTCCATAGCAACGGCAGAAATACCCAAAGTGATATTCTTATCCTGCTGGTCACCCTTGGCAACGATAGCCGCATTTGAGAAAACGATGTAGTTCCCTGTCTTGGTCTGAGCAACGATACACTTGTTGATATTAGCCAAATCTTGACTAGAAGACCAACCTACTGCATCTGCCTCCGTTGTAGTCTCTTCTCCAGTTGCCTTGTACATCTTACCACCCTGCAAGTCTACCTTATTCTTCCATGAAAAGACACCAATAGAGAATGTAATTGTCTTAGCACCCTCATCGGTCTTGTCACGATAGTAAACCTGTCCGTTCAGCTCGTTCTTGTACTCGGTAACACTAGGGTCATCCTGAGAATATCCCCATGTTCCCTCATGGCTGTTCTTAACCTCTGTAGCGGTTTTCAACCATGTAGCCAACTTAGCAGGTGTATTTGCCTCGGTAAGAGGAGCACCATACCAAATTCTCTTGATTCCAATAAATGGTTTCATCTTATCTTACGTTTAATGTTTCAAAATCAATAGTAATGTTTGCGTAATGGCAACTCAACCTACTCTCTTGCTCTATGCCGTGGGAGCGGATAGAATAACGATACCATACATCCTCAGCTTTTCCGACCTCATTGTCGGACAGGGTTTGAATAGCCTTCTTTAAAAGCTCGTTCAATTGAGGATTAGCCTCGCCCTCTATATCTTTGAGCAATATGTTTACCTCTATAGTACAATCGTTGAAATATGTCTTGTCTGCACTCATGCGCTTAGGAATGATTACTATCATGCCTTCATCAGGAATCTTCTCACCGACCAAAGGTCTTTCCCCCTCAAGTCCACCCTTTGTCAGATGTCCTTTCAGTCTTCGTTCCAATCCCATAAGTTCCAAGTCATCATAGATTACATGACCAGCATCTATTTCTGTTATCATCGCATATCCTCGATTTCTTTCTTGATATACTGAATACCCGAATCTATAACATCATATCCCCTAGAGGAAACATCAGACGCATATTCCGCTTTGTTGCCAAGGGTCAAGGTGTGGTCATGTACATTACTATAGTTAGACCTTCTGAGATTACCTGTGCGGTTTCGGTAGTTTCCGTTAGCCTTATCAAGCTCAACAGCAGTTTTACCTAACCTATCAAGAAATTCATCTACTTCCCTTTCTCCCTGTGCAAAGAAAGCGTCTATCTCATCCTTTATAACATCAGACATAGATACTCATATAACCAAGATAATTGCACTTAGGGGCATTATAGACCTTTCCACCTCCTCGGTAGCTTCCATCATCGGAATAGACCTGGACTTCATCACCTTCGGAAATCTGGCACTTGTCACAAACAATATGATATTTCGGTGTATATATGCTACCATTCTCGGTAGTGAAATGCTCGGTAGAGTTGTCATCGCACCGACAACGCCCCATTTCTTTCCATTCCTCAGAAGAGCTAATGACCTCGTTGTACTTGTTGACAACCTTATTCACGAACTTCTTCTTTAATATATGAGGGGAATATAACATAACCTAGACATTTACCAAATATCAGACTTATCCGTGATAGTGGAAAGCCCTAAAGCTGCCACCACTTCATTATCCGGAGCAACACCATATTTTCGGCAAAGCCACATATAGTATTGTCCTATCTTAGAGTAGTCCCAAGAGACAGAGAATCCATTTTCGTTCACATTGCTCATATATGGAGCAAGCATCAGTTCCTCGATTATGGAAATCATCGCCTTGCCTACAACCTGCGAATTATCAGACGTATATTCTTCGTCAAGGTCTATACCTGACGATATATCTTCCAATTGGGCATCGGTAATGTTCCAAGCACGCAACTTCTGTGAAATGTATTCTCTTATCTTCATGTGACATCCTTATTTCTGAGCCTGACTCATAGCCTCAGCGATTTTCTTTGCAGCCTCCTGCTCGCTCTTAGTCTTTTCGTCAAGTTCTTCTTCTACATTCTCCTTTTCAGAAGTCTCTTCGGTTGACTCGGCAGCATCCTTTTTTGGGGTTTTCTCCTTTTTAGTCTTGCTCTCCTTCTTCTCCTTTAAGACTTCCTTCTTAGGTGTCTCTTCTGATTTTTTATCTTCATCCTCTTTAGGATTTTCTTTTCCATCATTCAAGACTTCCTTTTTAGGAGTATCTTTAATTTCCTTATCGTCTTTTGGAGATGCAGAACTATTATCGTTCTGCACCTCCAACATCTTGCAAAGCTTACGTTCGATAAGGGAGTTCATGCGTTCTTCGTCAAAGTCCAAGATTGCACCTACTTCATAGATGGTGTTAAAATGGAACTTATCACGGAACGGACTAATTACCTCACCTCTCATAAGCCTAACCTACCGCTTGTGTTGAGTCCAAAGAGTAGATGGCATCAACGTTATTCAAGATAGGAACAACCATTGCTTGTGAGCTAGTGAACTCACGGAGTGGGTCGTTAGTAGAATAACGGCTAGCCAAGATATACTCATCGGCTGACTGATAAGTAACACCTGCAACTGGTCTTGTAGCTTCGGCTACGTTAGTCCAGAACAAATCACCAAGGTTATCATAGCATGTAAAGGTCATGTGACCCTTAGCCCAAGGATTGTGTGTTCCCTTCTTGCCGTTAATCTCGGTCTTGATTGTACGGGCTACACGTACCAAGTTGGTCTGCCACTTATTTCTGAAGATAGACGCAATCTGCTCAAAGCTCAAAATAGGAATATTGCTATCACTATTGATTGCAATGCCCTGATTGAATGCAAACTGAGCACGAACCTGCTTGTTCTTGCCAAGCAACTTGATTGTGTAATCATCAAGATAACAAGTAGTGATGGTGTTTTGGTCTTCCATCGCCTTGTCGTAAACCAATTGGATGTCATCAAGTGGAGTTGCGTCTTCTGCGTCCCAAGCCTTAGCACCGTGGCCAAACTTATTCTTCTCGGCAAAACCTACATCAACTCGGACACCAGTACCACCGGAACGAGTTGCCAATGCTACACCTGTTGACAGCTCACTGAGAAACATATCTTCAATACGCTCGTAAACCGCCTGAATACAACGAGGAAGGTCTGCAAACAAGTTACGCAAAATCTGTGGCTGAGGCAAACGTTGCGCAATCATGTTATCCAAATCCTTAAGCTGCTTCTCTGACATGTAAAGCTTCATACCAACCTTTGGGATTTGACCCTCAGCGGTTGAAACCTTATCACGGCTCTTCAATGGAAGTTCTGCATCCATTGATACAACATCAGCAGCAACTCGTGTGTATTCCGCAGTAATTGATGCCCAACGTCCGTCCTGACTATATGTGTTAGTCAAGTGGTCTCGGTACATATAGGTCAATGCAGTCTGATTCTTGCCGTTCAACTTCTCTACTACACTTGCAACAAGTTGTGGGAAGTATTTATTGACCAACTGAAAATAAAGTGATTTTTCCATCTGTTATCCTCCTTCTTTTAGTCTTTGTCCATGGTTGCATCAGACTCATCGAACTTGTTTGCATCCTCATCGCTAACCAAAGCAATCTTTGGCATAGCTGTAAGGAACGCATCCGGATAGTCTGCACCATTTGCAGCCTTAGCTGCTACCTTGTTAACTTGTCCAGCAGTCATAATTGCCGCTGGCTCACCGTTCAGAATGGAACGATAGAGAACACCCGCATACTTGTAATGCTCCAATGGGTCGCTGGCAGTACCCAAAGCCTTATAATTGTCTGTTTCAATAGGCAATGGCTTGTAAGTTCCCTTACCATCTGTCACGATAACACGACCTGCGTAAAGAACTTCATCTTTTACGCCTGTCCAATCCAAAGCACGACCGCCCTTGATGTCGCCTTCCCATTTCTGGATAATGACGGAATCCTCACCAAAGACAATTTGCTTTTTTGTAGTCTTCAATTCCTGATTCATGTTTTTCAATTTTTAAAGTGACTGAACTAATGATGCGGCCACATTGTCAACGTCCTCCTTTGTTGGCTCGCCCTCGCTAGCACGATAGCTGCCCCCGAATTGTGGTTGTTGCAACGCCTTGTAGTTGTTCGCTACCTTGGAGAGGTATGTTTCGATAGCTTCATCTGTAGCATCATCGCTCAAGGTGAAACCCTCGTTGATACGACTTTCGGGAATGCCCAACTCCTTAGCCTTTGATAAAATCTTCGCATCGTGGTCTGCCTTTGCCTTTGCCTTTGCAGCAGCCTCTTCCTTAGCCTTAGCCTCCTCAGCTTGCTTTTGGATAGTTTCTTGCAATTCCTTAATGGTCTTGCTTTGCGCCTCCATCTGTTCGTTGTAAGTCTTGGCTTGGTCTGTGTTCTTCTGAGTCAAGGTCTCAACGAGTTTCTTGAACTCTTCACGTTCCTTGGTTCTTGCTTCATCTGAAGCTTTCTTCTCTGCTGCCTGCTCTTTAAAGTATTTTTTGAGATAATCCGGCATTTCGTTTTTCTTTGCCAATTCCTCCAAGCGTTTCTTTTCGGCTTCTTCAGCGGCTTTCTTGGCTTCTTCGTCAGCTTTCTTCTTAGCTTCTTCTTCAGCAGCCTTGCGTTCAGCATCTTCTTTAGCCTTCTGTGCCTCCTCGAACTTTTTCTTGGCATCGGTAACTCTGCGGTCATTGTCCTTTTGCAAGGACTCCAAAAAACTCTTTTGACTAGCAACCACTGTCTCGATGTTGTCATCAGTAACAAGCCCCATCTTATCAAGCATTTCGGCATGTGCCTGAAGAACTTCATCACCTAACCCAAGAGACTTATACTCTTGTTTTAGTAACTGGAAAATTTTATCTTTCATTCTTTCGATATATTTGTTAAAACTAGTGCAAAGATAATACGAAAAGAATAATTAACACACTAATCCATTTGCAAGTATCTCACTTTTGCTTAAAAGTGAGTAATAACGGCATTTTTAAGCGATTTAAGGCTATTTTATCACATATACGAATAATTTATAGCAACACAAAATAAAACACCTTATATAACAAAAAAAACGCCAAATATCCTCACGGACATCTGACGCTTGTCGAATAAAAAGAACCTAAACATTAATCTTCTAAAAGTTTATTACATTTCTCATATAACCCAAATGATTCAAATTAGAATAGAACCGTCCATCACGCTCTATGAATTTACCGGACTTCACAATCTCACCATTATGCAACATTGCAAACTTAGAACCATGAGCTGTCCATTTGTTCATTTCTTTCATATGTTCATCAGAACCCCAACCATATTTCTTGATAGTAGGATAAATGAAACGTTCAAAGCAAATTTGACTATCTGTTTTATCATGCTCAGTGCAAATCGGGAGCACTCCATTATGTGCGAACCAATAACCTGCCTTGTAGAATGGATGGCAGTTCTTGACACAGACAGAGCCATGAGTAGCAAATCTAAAATGTATGATTACATTCTCATTTATATCTCGCTTCATCAATCTACGGATAAATGTAGAGAAATGCAAACTCTTGTAATGGTCAGACTCGCTCACAAAACCGCAACCATCGGGATTTCTCATATACGCAGCCTTTAGTTCATCTACGGATGGCAAAGCAACACCTTTCGGACATACAATAATAACACACATATCTTTACCCTTTCTTTTTCTTAATAACACTTTGATTTCTTTGTGTCCTAGTGCTTTTACCCTAGGACTACATTAATTAATCGTTATTGGTTGCAAATGCATCCTTACGACTCTGGAAGAAAGCCTTCTCTTCTTTATTCAAGAAAGGTATATCTTCGATATTCATAACCTCACTAGCAAAGACATTATTGCGAGACCAACCGACAAGCTTTGCGCAGAACTTAACCCACATTTCTATCTTCTTGAAATTGGTAGAACCTTGATGCTGGCGAAACTCGATTGTCCTGTGACGTGTATAGCTCTCAGCATTGACCTTATAATATCTATCTCCATGAAAGACATCGAATCTAATATCTTGATTGCTGTGACAATTAGAGAAATCTTTGTCAAGCAAGCTGGCTGCCCAACGGCAATTACCTCTTCGTGAAGGAGCCATGAAGCTATCAATCAATCTTTCAAGCTTCTGATAATTCTTGAAGACGTTAACATACTGCTCACCTGTCAACTTTGCTGCACCAATATGAACGTGAAGACCACAAGTAGAATTTACTCTTGCACCTACGGCATCCAAAGACTTAATAGCCTTCTTTAAGGTTGCCATACCATTTGTATTGCCATTCAATACCGGACTTACAACCTCGTTAGGGTCAACATCACCACCAACTGAAGCATCACTAACAATCTTGAAATAGCTCTTGTTATCGGTGTGGTTATAACCCTCAGAATGAATATCAACACCATTCTGACGACCTGCCTCTATCAAGGCATTGCGCTCGGCATGAACACATTCAATCTCAACACCGAATGTATAAACGAATCTCGTTGAAGTTGAACCGCTTGGTACATAGACCTTCAACATATCGGAGATTTCTTTCTCACGAAGACCGCAAGCCTTCAATGCAACAATCTTTTCGTTGCGAGGCATCTTTGACTTCTTAATTTCGTCAATAGTCTCAATTAATGACTTCTTTGAACTTGCGAATGAAAAACCAGTCTGCTTAGACATAATCAATTGTGCTAGTTGTTTCGGGTCTTACCCCTTGGTGTCGCTCTCACCTTATTGAGTGAAACTTGTCACTCGGCAAATCAACCAACTTATCTTGATTGACGATGCAAAGATACAAATAACTTTTGAAACATGCAAGTATTTTAATGTTTTTCTTTGTTTATTTAACTTGCGGTAACTGATATATGTACGTTATTAACAATTACCCTCTTTATATACCTTATTATATATAAAAAAGGCTTCGATGTTCACACACCAAAGCCTAAAAAACTTTACTAACTAATTACCAATTTTTATCGACTATCTTTTTAAATCATCACCAATATCTTCTTCTACTCCCAAATCCGGTAGTCTATCATACGCTTTTTGGTCATCACCTCCTTCAGACTTGACACCTAGCAGGTAACCATTCCGAAAAGCATAATATACCAGCTTTTCCATATCTTTAGCCGTTGCGTTATCTGTCAAATGTAGCGTGGCGTACAATCCCATCAAGAACTTCCGTACATCTTTTGGATATACCTTGTTGTTCTTTTCTAAAGCGACTGCCATTCTTAACGGACTTTTCATATTCTTCAATTTTTCGTTAAACCATCAAATGAAGCACAATAGAGAGCCATTCCGCTTGTTCACCTAGTTCATAGACTTATTCACAACTTTATTCGTCTCATCTGCTTCCTACGTTTACCCGTTGACAGATGTCCGAGATTCCAACAAAACAAACATCACGGCTCTCTTCTTGTGTCTCATTGTGCCAACGGAAGGATTCGAACCTTCGACCCTAGGATTAAAAATCCTATGCTCTGCCACTGAGCTACGAAAGCGTAAAGGAATGATTGGATTCGCACCAACGCCCCCTTAGTTACCATGCCAAGTGCTCTACTACTGAGCTACATTCCTCGTAATATGCAAAAAGTACTCGTGGTGCAAGGGAGATTCGAACTCACCGAACCCACAATGGGAATAGATTTACAGTCTATCTTCTTTAACCGCTTGAATATCGCACCTTTTGTGGAACATATACCAATTCCACCTTGTTGCCCCAAGCGGATTCGAACCACTAATGACAGAACCAAAACCTGTAGTGTTGCCATTACACCATAGGGCAATTTAGTACTGCATAAAGGATTCGAACCTTTGAATACCAGCGTGAAAAGCTGGCGACTTAACCACTTGTCTAATGCAGCAACTAGGGTCTCTCACCCTTATAAGAGTTTCCTTGTTATAGTCTAGCTGAGCTGGGGAACTTGGGAACCCTGCCGTAAACTCCTAAGTCTTGACTTATTATGGTAGAAGCGACCTCTCAGAAGGCCATCTGTTTCAAACACGATGCAAAGATAAGCATTTTTTCTTATTCCTGCAAGCGTTTTAGTGTTTATTTATATTCTTTTGATGTATTTTACATCATTTATCCATTCGAAGAATACCACAAAGGGTTTCTACAAGTTTCTTTGCGTCATCACCTTTGATTTCGATAACATTTGAAAATCCATCAAGAGCATCCTCGCCTTTCTGTTCCTTATCCAAACGCTTACGGAGAGCCAAATCTGGATTCTCTACCAAGATAGAGTCCAAAGCATAATTGCAAATGCGGCTTGCAAGTTCCTCGTTACCATTCGCATCACGCACAAACTCATTCTTTCCTTCAAGAATATCCATAATCTCGTTGTACTCTTCAGCATTCTCACAATTACGTGAAAGCATACCAATTACCTTGTAGCGGTCAATCTCAAAGCTGACCTTTAATTTGTCTTTATTCATTCTTTCTATTTTTTTAATAATTAAACATTATACCAAAAACCCCTTTCATAATAAAGTCCTCCCTTTAACTCATACCGGATAGCATCTGACTCTTTGCAAAGCTGACGGATTCGTATATACAAACGTTTGTCCAGCTCTTCTTCAAACAAAAGAGACAATTCCTTCCAATTGTCAACAACAGGAGCAAACCAAGGATACTGCTCCTTTACAACCTGTAGCTCATCCAAGGTTACGTGTCCGTGTTCTACCATATCATAGCATCTACGGAAGTCACTATTGTCTTTAGGAATATCCAAATCTTTCTTTCGTTTTACCCCCATCAATGCACTCCACATAGTCATTGAAGAGATGCCTGTATCACAAGTGGCTATCCACTCTATCATTCTTTGCTTGTTCATCTTCTTTTATATTAATCACGCTAAGTCGCTTTATTAACTCTTCACATGCTTCTTTAGTTAAGATACATTTCTTGGAATCTTTAATGCCAGTAACCTTTTCACGAATAGTAGTATTCGTGTCGTACACTTCTTGTAGTTTTTTCTGAAACTCAATTACGTCTTCGTTGGTAAGTTTACCTTTCTTCTCAACAATCTTGTTTGTTATATTCTTATAGACGCATTCGAGTTCAGTACATAAACGAGATTCTAACTTCATCATTATTGCGTGTACAAAAGTATCATAAAGTCTTTCCATCTTGTATTTCCTCCAAAAGTCTTTTGATTACCTCGTTATCTTTATTCTCAATGCGAGCCTTTAAGATACTCTTGAATGCGGCATCCATTGCATCGTATCTACTGGAATATTCCTTACCATCCGTATGACACAAGCCTTCCTCTACACACCATGATGTAGTTTGCCAACAGAACTTATCTTTCGAAATGTTTGCAACACAAATATAGTAACCGAAATGCTCTAAAAGCCAATCAAGCACCATATCATAGCTTGGAGCGGATATTGCCGGATGCTTACTATTCAACTTTAAGGCAGCAGAAAACTCAATATTGGATTTCTCCCACTCGGAATTGGAGTAAGCAATATAACTGCCGTAATGCTCATTATATTTTCCACCCTTACGAATGCCACCCTTTGCTGTCCAAGGACTAGCATAAGCCCAAAATTCTGCTATCTTCTCATCGTAACCAACCTCCTTCAGAAGTTTGGCTATCTCAAAGGGAACTACCTTTGGTTTTATCGTCTGCTTATTTGCCATTTTCCACCCTTTTTAAACTGAACCCGAATCAGACTTATCTAATTCATCAATTGCCTGTCTAAGCAAAGGAAGAACCTTGTCCAAGTCTTCGAAATCCGGTACGACTTCATTCACTCGCAAGATTGCTTGACCTAACAAACTCTTAATCTTTTCTCTGTCCATTGCTCTTCTCGGTTTGTTTCTCTAAGTCTTTTAAATCTACCTTCTCAAATCGAGGAACTGGCTTACCATCAATCTCAACATTACCAAAGAACATTTCCTTTGGTCGCACCCAAACTTCATGCTGTCCGCACACTGCTTGATACGCAACCTTAGCTTCAGAAGTCTCGCTATCAGTAACCTCACCAAGGTACTCATAGAAATTGCCCTTATAGTGTCGGTAAATCGGCTTACTGAATCCACCATGCAGCCAATCGGCTTTGCCGTTGATTTTCACGTACTCCCTTACCGCATCGCACTTACAGGACTTATTCAGCTCTTCTACCCAATCAAAGAAAGCTTGTTTGTCCTTTATCTCTTCACTTGATACCATGAAGAGATAAGTGCAAAGAAGCATCTTACCTGCATCAGTATCATATTTCTTGTTCACCTCTTCAGCTAATTGCATCATAGGTGTATCTAAGCGATAATTCCAACTCATAATCTACCCTTTCTTACTTTTTAAATTTGCCAAATCCTCTTTCAAACGTAGATGGAAATTATCTTCTCCATCATCACCGGAAAGAAGCCAATCAATTCTTTGGGCATAAACCTGAGCTTTCTTCAGAAGTTCAATACCCTTTTTGAATTCCTTGATAGTCTCTTTAGATAAGCCATATCTGTTAGGCATCGTATGATGATGTTTTCTAACATACCTGTCTTCATCCTCTTCTAACCATCGGTCTTCGAGAAAGCATCTTTCGTCTTCCTCATCCAATGGATGACCATCAACATAATCTTCTATCTTTGTATATATGTCAGCAATCCGATACTGAGCATAATCAAAACGTCCACCACTCATTGACTTTTAACTTCAAACTTGAACTTACTTCAATGCACTCAACCTCGCTTCTAGCTGTTGGATTATGTTATCTATAGTCTTTCCCCTATAATCAATAGCAATATCTTCCAGCACCTCAATCTGAGCCGCAATTTTTAATCTTTCTCTTACTACTGTCATAATCAAACTTGTTTATTATGATGCCGTGCTTGCAAAGTTGTAATGCACGATATAAACATAACCGCCATACATCTTTCCGATTGTTACTTCAACGAAATCAAAGATAATGTCGCCATCCATCTTGTAAGAAATCAAAGGCTCAGTTGGGAATGCATGGTGTTCTGTGTTGAAACGATACACTTCTTGTGATAGTAACTGCTTGAATACATCAACCTCACCATCCTTTGAAAAAACACCTTTAAACTCATCTTCATTGTCAATTGCAACAACTACTCCAAGTTCACTTCTGACACATACACCTTCATTTCTACCACTTTGTTCATTATACAAGACAGGTAATGTGTAAACACCTCTTGATTCTTCCATATGCTAATTCTTAATTTTGTATTTTGTTTTTATCCTTCAAGTTGCTTACATTGAGCTAAGTCTATTGCGTACGCCCAACGCTTAGGAACAAAAGACATCGTAGGTACGAACCTATCCGCACGCTCAACACATACATCTTGCGTCCGGTAAATCAATCCGTCTGAGCCTTTTACTTGCAACTCTACTAGAATTGTATGGTCTAGCATCGGGAACTTATCAATATCATGCCAGACTTCACCGCCTTCAAGAAAGGTAGGCTTTATATGGTTCATCTTTGCCATAAAGTACTTCATGTAAAATGTTTGACTTATATTCGTTAGTTATGGTCTCGCAACTACCAAAGCACCACAAATCCTTGGATTGCTCCTTGTGTAACCTTGATGACTTTATATAATAGCCATTGTTGACATCATAATGCTTACGTACCATGATATTGTCGTTTACCACTCCGACCTCATCATCCGTAATTACATAGAACATTCGACCATCACTAAATGCATTTAAGCCTTTATACACTCCATTAGAGACAACCATCTTTTCATAGCCGTTCGTCTCCCAGTTGGCATAATCCCAAATGGTTTCCAAATCATCATCATTCAGAAGATTATTATCAATAATAACCTTGCCGATAACCTTGAATTTGCCATCTTGCATCATTGCCTCAACGACAAATTCATCGGCAGCGTTGAAATCGCTAATCTCTATGGGTCTCATAATACTTGTGCTTAATATTCTCGTAAATCACCCTCTTTGCTGCCTTTGCTCTTCTGCTATTATCAGAAAAGACATCATCATACAAAGACATATCTTCACTCTCAAAAGCCACATGCTCACCTTTATAGCAAGCATCAAAGCGGCATCCTTTTTCGGACTTAGCCGCAGTAAACTTTATCTTACCAAACTTAATCTGCATAAGCCCTATCCTAGAAAAAATATTAATGATACTATTTCAAGAGCAAATAAAAACGCTAACGCATTCTCAATTGTGAATACCTTTTTCATTGTTTCAATACAGTTTTACGTGTGTCTCACGCTCTAAATTTATATTGTAAGGGGATTTCATATCCCCTTTGTTGTTCTTACTTCAAAACTCGATAAGTTTTATCGAAATCATTAAAACTCTTCAAGTAACCTTTCTCAGTCAAAGAGTTTAAAATTTCTTTCAACTCATCCTTGGTATTATCCAAATCGAAATCATACAACTCAGCAAATGTAAAGTACTTGTTACCACCAATTACATCAGCCATCACTTCGATGTTGCCATAAACCATTGTCTCTTTCTTACTCAATCTAGTATTCATAACGAATCACAGTTTTTATGGTGTGTCTCACCATTTTTAATTAGTAACCTTTATTTCTTAATTACAATGCAAAGATACAAAGAATATTTGAAATATGCAAGTTATTTAATGTGTTTCTTTTATATTTTAACGCTTATTATATATGTAGGCACGAAATTAACTTTCTGTAGCAGAAAAAGCCAAAGAATCCACCATTTCGTTATACATATTACCTCTATGAGCCTTAACCCAATGGTATCTTATCACCTTGCCTTTCGCTACCTTATTATATATAGGCTGTAAGTCTCCTAACTTGCAAGCCTGTATTCTCTCTATAGCCACTTGGCAATCCACATATACATCAACAGAACACAAAGGAGGGCAATCACCCAATGCTTGAATGACTGCCCTTATTTCGGCTCTCACCGAATCGTTCACTTTGGCTGTGATAAATGTATATTTCCCACTATTGATAATCGCTCCCTTATGAAGCACAAGCCAGCCACAACCACACTTTTCTTTCTTACTAGAACCATCGGCATACACCTCGTAGCGCACACCTTTTGCCTCATCAGCAATCATCTGAGCAACAACCTCCAAAGAGTCATTGCTCATCACCTTGGCTATTTGCTTGGCTTTCTTCTTCATAAACGATTAAATCAAACCTCGTTCCTTGAACTCATTCATCAATGGTGTTGCTAAGACCTCAATATCTGGATGAGGCTTTCCGGTCGTTCCAAGACTTCTCAACTCGAAGAAATGCTTCCAATCGCTCACAAATGCGGTATGAATCAACTCCGTGTTGGTATCAAGAGGAAGTATCGTTCTCGCATCCTGTGGCTTAAGACCATCATCCTTGACCAAAGACAAATACATCATTTCGCATACTCTATTGGCAAACCACCATTTTTCTACCGGACTCCAATGCTCATAACTACCGATATTCTTTGATAGGTCAACAAATGTTCCACCATCAAAAGACAATGGATTAACCGCATCATCTTTGCTAACCCACTTTGGCTTGTTGATAGCAATCTCGCCTCCGAACTTATCTTTACTATAGTTGCAATATCGGGTGCTTTGTTCCGCTACGGAATCTACACGATGTCTGTTAGCCTCTCTACTTACCGCAATCTGAGTAGTAAAACGGACTGTTATTCGCTTCTCATGCCATTCCGTAGGCTCGCAAATATAGTCCAAATCCTCAAACCAGTTATTTTCAACTATCACTCTGTAGTTGGTTGTGATATAGTAGTCACTGCCAATCTGCATCACCTTTGAATATTTGTTCTCACGATAGTGCTTGACCAATAAAGACTCCGGTACAAAAAATCCTTCTTCATAGGCAACATGGAGGTAAATCGTTCCATGCTCACACATGGCAAGATGATTACTGCTTACCATACGCTCAACGAAAGGCTTTGCGCTGTCTTTATCAATCTTCATACTTGACGCATAACATGTACGACCGCACAACTCTATCTGTTTATAAACTCCATCCATGCCCTCACCTTGGGATAGGATTTCATATCTCGGTTCTAATATCTTCATGTCCTTATAAGTTTTGAAATTCGACCACAAAGATAACTATTATTTTCCACTCTACCAAAAATTAACACTCAGTTTAACAACACTTATCTATATTGTGAAAAACAAAAACTTTCACCCCAAAAAAGAGGAGAGTGCATCACGCATTCCCCTCTTACTTTAACATGGCACAAATTAAGTTTACAATCTACTCATCTTATCTTTCAATTCGTGTATATCATTGAATGCTTGCAACATAGGCTTATGCCAACGCTCTTGTCGCTCATCAATCGACTGCAAGTACATTAAGCTTTGTGCAAGGATAGTCCTACCCTCATCAACAGCTAACCAAATGTTACCTACATTACCCATTATAGTATTCACGCTAGCTGTTAGTAAGCTACTCTCTGCGCCACCATCACGAGCCGCAATAGCATCCAACTTGGTATTTATGAGCTTTGTTTCCTCATAGGTTCCCTCTGTTGCAATTTGTACCGCAGTGAAACGACCATTCAACTCTTCTCCAGTATCTTGGCTCATTGATTCAAAAGAACCGGAAGAAGCGGACTGCTCGTAAGATTGCTTGTAGCCCGTTATTTCGGCTACTTCATCTCTAATCTTCAGTCCTTCTTGAACCATTTCATCATACTTTCCCTTCAAGGCAGTTATATCTGTCTTTGACAATTTACCACCATTTGCCTCAGCTCGTTCCGCCCATTCGTCATAGAATGCTTGCATATCATTTCCCAACAAATCATCCACCTTAGCTTTCAGAACGGCTTGCATAAGCATCTTGGAGAAATTATCAGAGAAGTCTTGAGCAGAGGAATTCATATCCATCAAAGTATCTATAAACTCGCTCTTCAAACTATCAAAAGATATTTGCGTCAAGCTTTCTGCAAGGTCATCAGCAATTTCCTCTAATGTTCCAGCCTCAGCCGCATAGTCTTTCAACTTTTCAAGAACTCTACCTCCATAGCCACCCTTACCTGTATTCTTGATAGCCTCAACCATATCTGGATTCTGCAAAATAGCAGCTGCTTCATCAGCAGATTGCAAGTCGTTAAGATTACCATTCCATTGTCTGCCTATTGCATCGGACACCTTTTTGATTTGCTCTTGCGAAAATCCTCGGAAATAAGCGTTAAAACTGTGATGAGAGCCATGATAACCCATTTGCGCCTCCATGATACTCTTTAAATTTTGTTCTTTCTCCTTTTGGAGGTTTTCGGCTTTTTTAGCATCCTCTACGGCTTTAATACCACTATTCTTGTCTATGGAGTCTCGTAACTTGTCTATAGCATCCGTCAAGATTTCATTTCTATCCGTCAGTTTGTCTATAGTCCGGTTTACTTCTTTTGCGTTTCCACTAACTCCAAACAAACTATTGAAGCCACCAAACGATATTGTATTGAGAATATTGCCAATACCGCTTATCAAAGACCCTCCTATCTGTGTGATAAAATCACCACTTAGGATATTCTTCAATATACCATTGACCGCATTCAGAACTGTATCAATCAAGCTACTAATCAATGTTCCGATACCATCCTTCAAAACATCAAGTATCTTCAAAATGGCAGCAACAATTTGGCCTATAAGTCCGGCTTTTGACAATCCTTCACTTAGCGCATCGCCAGCTTTCTTGCCAGCGGCTGCGGCTGCGTCTGCGGCTTCCTTACCCATATCCTTCAAACCATCAGCCGCATTCTTAGCCTCGTCCAAGGCTTTCAATCCATCAATTCCACCTTTAAGCTGATCAAAGCTATCCCAAAGAGATGCTAAATCAGATAGTCCAGAAGTAGAAAGGAACTCATGAATAGCAGAAATCGGTTGTGTCACATTCTGTGTCGTTTGAGCCAACTTCTGACCACTAGTACGAACTTTTGTGTTAGCCGTAACAATCTTCTTTCCGGACTCCGCTAACTGACCTTGAACTTTATTCAATTCTTCTTGTAGCCTTGTTTGCTCTGCTACATTGCCCGACATTTTCGCATTCGCTATCTGATTTTGTAAATCCTTAATGCGAGGTATAAGCTTGGTTTCCGTTTCCGTATATTCATCTTGAGCAATTTTCGCATTCTTCAGAGCATCCTGATAAGCTACAACATCCCTTGCAAGGTCTTTCCAACCTAAATCACTTGTATTGCCAATCGAATTACGGATATTCTGCATAGCATCAACGATACTCTTCTGCTGGTCTGCACCCAAATTTTGGAACTTATCCGTACCTACGAACTTATCCAGATCTGCCAATAAAGGAACAAGCGCATCCTTCATAATGCCACCAACATTTCCGAAGACTTGATACCAGTCTATCTTCTGCATAATAGCACTAGCCTCAACCGAATCCGTCTCTTTCTTCTGCTCTTCTTTCAAAGACTTTATCTTCCATTGCTTGCTTGAGTCCGAATCCGTAGAGTTTTCAACCTCGCTAATCCTCTTAGCATAATCGGCAGCAATAGCTAACTTCTGCTCCTGGAATGTGCCATAAGTCTTCAGATAATCGTACATGCTTTGCGCTTCTTTAGCAAGTACATCCTCATTCTGCTTTACCGCCTTATCCCGAATTGCATTCATCTGATTAGCAACACTCATGCCTATGGTCATATTCATGCCATTGACCTTAACCGGATTACCCTTGCTATCCTTCATGGTTTCATTCAAAACCTCATTCTTATACTCTTCATCGGTTTTGCTCTGTTTCCACATATTAGCCTTACGACCCTTGCCGGAATTAACCCAAACAGCTTGGTCACGTTTTTTTCTAGCCTCAACCAATTTGTCTATACCTTCTTCTACCGCCTTTCTCTCCTTGTCGGCATTCTCGGTAATCTGAGCCAATTCCTTGCTATAACCCTCATTCATCGCATTGATGCGATTCTTGGTCATATCTTGGATAGCTTTCTCCGAATAGGATGAAATAGACTTGGAATAGTCCTCCTCAGCCTTTCGCTTATTACCAGCCTTTGTCTCAGCATCATTCCTAGCCTTTTCAGCATCCCTAGCCGCTTTCTCTCTTGCCTTCTTCTCCTTATCTATCTCCTTTTGGCTTTTCTTCGGCTTACTTTCGATGTTGTTACCTCTTGCTTGCATCATAGCCAATTCGTTTGCGACCTGTTCGTAAGTCTTATATTGACCTCCTACTTGAAGAACATCCCCTTTTTTGTGTCCATCAAGCCAATTCTTTCTCGCAGCCATACTCGCTTTCAACTGAGACTGAGACATATTCTTAATCCATGCAGGAAGTTCACTATCATCATAGTTAACCTTAATATCAAGATGCAACTTTCTACTGCACAACTTTATTGTCTCTTGGATTTCACTATTCAAATCCTTGAAGCTCTTCTTTGCATATTGATTTTTCAAAACTTGTTCCTCTTGCGCATAAGTCAACTTAGATGTGGCTTTTCTCGCACGTTCTGCGGCATTGACGCTATTATTTATAGAATCAACAGTACCATCCAACTCAACTCTGTTGCTAACAAGCCCATCAGTAAAGTCGTTTATGTCAGGAATCATCTGAGCCACCTCAGAACGGCTATGGTGCATATTTTCGAGATAAGTTCCTATTTTTACATTCAACTCCCCTTGTAATTGAGAATATTGAGCATTCAATGCATTGTACACCTTTAAATCTCCACCACAAGCATTCATCTCCTTTCGCAGTTCAGCTAACTTGTCTATGTCATCCTGACTTACGAGACTTCGAATAGTACCCATTTCTACATCAGACAACTTATCATCTATAGAATCTTTAAATGAGCTGAAAGATGAATCATTTGAAGAATTATAATTATCATAAGCCTCTTGTAATTGATTTGCACGCTCCATTTCAAGAGAACGCTTTTCTATTATACCGATAAGTTCTTCTTCATGCGCCTTTAACTCATCAGCTTGCTCGCTCATGCTTTGAGACTTCATTTTAGTCTCATCCAATTTTATCCCATATTCTTCATAAGCAGACTTCAATTCATTTATTGTGTCCTTATGGTCTTCTGCATTGCCGTTATTAAGAACCGCAAACAAGGAACGAACCTTATTGCTAGCCTCAGCAGCCTTATTTCCCATATCTTGTGTCTTCTTTGCGGTATCTTCCTCCTCGCTTCCAAACATCGCAAAAACGGATATTGCGGTTGTTACCAAAGTAACGATGGTAGTTAAAGGATTTGCAAGCATTGCAGCCCATAACTCCCTCATACTAACGGTAACGGCATTAGTAGCCCATGTTAACACATTTTGAGCTAAGACTAACCCCTTTGTGCCAACAGATAATATAGAGGTAACAAGGGAATTTCGTTCCTTTGCTCCTGTATTCACGTTCTCGGACGTTGTATTTACATTAGTAGCCGCAGTATTAGCTGTCTTTGAAGTCGAATTTGCCGTATTAGCAATAGTTTCCGAAGAAGTAGCATTTGCATTAGCACCTTTTGCGGTTGCATTGCTCGCTTCAGAAGTCGTATTAGCTTGTGTAGCAGTAGTTGCCGCCTCCGTAATACTAATCTTGCCATTTTCTATATCTATTCCTTGCTGAACAACATCACCAATTTCATCTGCCGCTGCTCCGGTCTCTTTATAGACCTCAGTTTCATACTCTTCGGCTTCTGCCAACTTCTCAGTTGTTGTTTGAAGTTCCTGTTGAATAGCCTTTCGCTTTGCGTTAGAACTTTCATATTCCTCACTTGCTTGCTGACGCTTTCGCATCAATTCTTCCAACTTCGCCTGTTCAGCCTCGTATTGAACTATTGAACTATTTTCATTATCCGAAAAAGAATCCGCATAGCCACCAAATGAAGTCGTATCAACCGCCCCATTATCATAGACCAATTCCTTTTCTTTCTGTTCTATGATTTGCTGCTGCTTTTTTATTTCCTCATCAAGCTGAGCAAGGACTACTCTCTTTTCACGAGCCTCATCCATCGCTTTGTCGTAACTCTCTTGCTGCAAATCTACTTTCTTCTGTAAGGCGTTAGTTTCCAAAAGAGCCTTACCATAAGCGGTTTCATTTGCCTTGGCTATTTTTTGTTTAAGGTCAGCCTCAGCCTTTGCTTGTTCCGCAGCCTTATTTGCAGCAGCAATGTCGGCTTCTTGCGATCTTTTTGCACGCAACTCTTCTTCTGCGGCTTCCTTGGCATTTACCGCATTTTGCCATTGGAGTTGTTCTTTCTCCGCAAGTCTTGTCTGCTCAACCAAGAGGTCACGCTTCAACTGGAGTTGTTTAGCCATTTCTTCACTAATCAACCCCTCAGATTTCGCTAATTCTATCTGCTTAGATATGCGTTTCTCCGTTTCATCATCACCGATATTTTCGGTATCGGACAAAGCATTCCCCAACTCATTATAACGGCTTGCCTTATAATCTTTTGTATCTTTTCCGTTAAGATGTCGGTAATCATTTTCCATTTCCTTGAACTGAGCCATTTTCTCATCAAGTCCCTTGGAAAGTTCCAAAGCCTCCATCTGTTCCTTAGCAGCAGATTGTTGCTGAGTGACAAGCATATCACGTTTAAGTTGCAATTGCTCTGCCATTTGTTTGGTTATGATTCCATCGGTCTGAGCCTCTTTGATTTTAAGAGACACAAGTTCCTCAGCCTTATCCGTACCCAACATATCTGTATTAGAAACAGCCTTATTCAAATCCGAAAGTCTTTGGCTCTTATATTCGGATGTATCTTTTCCGGTGTAGGAATGATACAATTCAGCTTCATCTTTGTACGCTTTTATCTTTTCGTCAAGATTACTTGCAATACTATCAAGTGTAGCTTTGTTTTGAGCTTTTTGGATGGATGCTGCCGCCATCAGACCTGCCTTATATGTGCCTACGGCTACCGCAGCCGAACCAATAACTTTAACGACCGCCTCCCAATTGTCAACCAAAGACGAAATCAAGTCTAAACCAGTACCAAATATTCCTTGCGACTTCTTGCCGAGTTCGTTAAACATCTGGTCAACGCTATCGCCAATGTTAGACCATTTTCCTTGCAAGGTTGTGGATTGCTTTTCCATCAGTCCACCAAACTTGCCGCCCTCTTCGGTCATGTTGATGATAGCTTTTTTCACCAAATCAGCTCCGACCTTTCCATCTGTAACCGCTTGCTGAACCTCTTGGGTTGTCTTGCCCATGATTTTACCAAGCTCCTCAGCCATCGGGATGCCTCTGCCCATAAACTGACGCAAGTCCATCGTGTACATGCGGCCTTGGCTCATTGTTGTACCATACAAATACACCAAATCGTTCAACGGAACGTTCAGACCTGCCGAAATATCTCCAAGATGAACAAGAATATCATTAACCTCATTTGCAGCCGTACCATAAGCCAACAACTGCTTTGCCCCATTTGTTATCGAACTCATGTCGAAAGGAGTCTTCGCAGCCGTTTGAACAAGTTGGTTCATCAATGCTCCTGCTCTCTGCTCACTACCAAGCATTGTAGTGAATGAAATTTCAAGCTGTTGGAATTGTGAACGAACATTAAAGATGTGTTCTGCCAATTGTTCAAACCCCAGGCCACCTACGAGGCTCATTGCTAATTGCTTTGCATCACCACCGAGACGATTAAATAAAGATGTTGCACCCTCACCAACAGTAGGAACTTTCTTCATTTCCTCAATCATTCCGGCAAAGGCATCAGTCATCACCTTCACGTTATCAGTAGTTGCATTCGAAGAACCTGAATAGCGGACATACTCAGCTTGCATGTTTTGCAATTCAGTTCTTGCTTGCTTTCCTAATCCCGCAAGATTCTCGTAACGCCTTTTCTCATCATTGAGTATAGTGGAATTTTCGCTTATATCACGATTAAGGATTGTTGAAGTGCCAATATCTAAGCCTCCTTTACGAAGTTTAGACTGCATCTTTGCAATCTCGGAAGAAAGTCTTTCAATCTTTCGCTTAGATGCGTCTGCTTGCAACTCGAAAGAATAAACCTCTCTTGTAAGATTCTGCATTTTCTTGGCATAATCACTACTCATCACCAAAGCATAGCGAGACATTGCGGAACTAAGCTCTGTCACCTTTTGCTTTTGCTCTGCATATTTGTCCGTAAGGTCTTGAACCACCTCCTTGTCTGTCGCCTTTGTTGTTTTCTGTAACTCACCACGCAATCTTTCAAGCTCTTGCTTGGCTTGCTTGATTTGGTCGAAATTCGCTTTGATGTTAAATTCTAGCTGTGCCATCCTTATATGTTTTTATTGGCAAAATTAGCTAATATTCAAAGGAGCAACGAAAGAATTAATGTGTGCTATTTCACAAAAGATTTAAGTGCAAAAATTAAGGTATAGATACTAAAAAAGCCTTCCACATTCACATGCAGAAGGCTCATTTCTTACTTATTTTCTTCTATATATAAAGACCATCAAATCACGACAGCCTGTAATTCCGTTGAAATTTTACCATTCATCAGACTCCGACTTTGCAAAAGAGCTTTTTAAAATATCATTTAAAATATAATTAATGCGGTCATTAATTGCATTATATAAACGTTCTTTCTTAGGATTCAACTTTCCGTTCTTAAAGTAGTTACTACAATCTCCGGCAAAACTATGAGGTAATTCCGTTGGAGCACCAGTTATAACTTTATTGACCACTGGTGCATTTACACGAAACTTTCCATCTTTGAAATTAAATGAATAGGTGCAAATCATATGTTTTCTTAAAGGAAGCCCCATTACTTTCTCATAATAAGCATCAGTAATAAATGCGCTCAATGTAACTTGCTCGTTTCCAAATTTTGTAATCTCATTTGTCTTAGAAGTATATTTTCTATCCAAATACGAAGATACTGCACGAAACAAACTATCCTGCGAATAACCATCCATAGGAATAACAACAAATTCCTTTTCGTCATCCGTTACAAACTTAAAGTTCGAATTAAAGTGAAACTTTACTTCTTGTGCTATTGATGACAATGTAATAAACATCATCATAATTGCCATAAATAAAAACTTCTTCATAATCACATATTTTTAATTATTGAACTTTGTAGGGAAGACCCCACGTTAATTAACACTTTCTAGTTTATCCAACACGACCCTAGCCTCAGCGATGGACGATGCGGAATACAACTCACCACCTTGTTTTATTAGGGCGATGAAATCACTAATAGCATCTTCTTTGTTCTGCTTATCAAACAATTCTGCTACAGGACAGCCTATAGCGTTTGCTATTTTTTCGATAGTTGATATACGCAAGTCGTTTTTCTCGCTAAGTAAACGAGAAACCGAAACTCTATTCATACCCATCCGGTCTGCTAGGTCTTGTTGCGTTACACCATATTTATTAAGAACATCTTTAAATCTCATAATACGTAATACGTTACATTGTTATTTTCTTGCAAAGATAAGAATAATCTTTGAAATGTAGCATATATACGTAAAAGTATTAACGTAGTTTAAAGAATAGTACGTTACAAATGAATATTTGTTAATTAACCTAAATACGTTACATTTTCTTTCTAAAATATTTGGCAGTGTAACGTAAATATGTTACCTTTGCATCGTGATTAAGAAACAAAGGTCACAAGAACATTATTAATTTAGTTGAGGTTGCACCTCCGAGTCGGCACTCGTAAAACGGTATAGCAATATGACTACTTCAATGATAAGAAGAAACTTGATTCAGAAGTTCGTTATGATAGAGTTCGTAAGCAACAGGATAAACACCCAAAAGGACGTTGATAGAATGTTGAATATGATAACAACTAAGCTCAATATGAACAACGATGAGGCCAAGAGCTTCTTGCGTGAGAGCATCGGACTTGCAAAGTAAGTAATTTAAGTTTAACGTTTAAAATTGAAAGATTATGGCTACTACATTTAAGAATATGATGAGAGAAGTGATGAATATGGCTCACAGAGCATTTCAGCTTAAGGGTGCTTACATGAGTTGGACAGAATGCTTGAAGCAAGCTTGGCAGGTAATCAAGCTGAAGGCTCGCATGAAGAAGCAGGTCGTTGAGTTCTATTTTCAGAAAATGAATGGTGAGATTCGTCAGGCTTTCGGCACATTGATGGATAGTCACATTGACTACACTCCAAACGGCAAGGGTTACGCTTGCAAGGACTGCACCAAGTATTGGGATGAGGTCAAGGGAGAATGGAGACAATTCAAGAACTACAACTTGATTAGAGTTGCTTAACAAGGTTATTAACGATTTAAAAAGAAACTAGATATGAGCGCAAAGATTATAGTGATGCAAGGCAACATGGTTGCTACCATCGAAGAGACGAACAAGGACGCATTTATCAAGCGTGGTGAGTATAAAGAGACCGATCTGGACAGACATAAGCGTGAGGTCGATTTCTTGATTACAAGCATCGCAAACCGCTACGAAGTGACATTCAATCACAAGGTAGAGCTGAAGGAAAGCCGGAGCATCAAGAAAAGCGAGTATTTCGATAACATCTACTACGTTACCGAGAATGCATTGAACAAGCTGAAAAAGCAATACTCATACGAGTGTGATTTGTAATAGATTTCGTGAGGCACACCGAAACAACTGCACATTATCTTTGAAGTTTAACTATTAAATTCCGTGAGCAATGGAAAGAAGAAGTAATGTGCAGCATCGTGCCGAAATAGTTGGTTGTGCTGGCGAGGACAGAAGTCCTCCAAAGTAAAACAAACGTTAATGTTTTAAACAAAACACTAAAGCGTTTGCAAGTTAAAGAAAATAGCATTAACTTTGCAGCCGAAAGTAATAATGGTTGTGAAGTAACGGACACGACTGACGAATAAAGAAGACATATTAAACAAATGGTTATAAGCTCCAAGCGTGGAGTCATATTTCGTCAAGCCCATTCCGTTACATTTGTGGGTAGGCGAAACAAGCCCTGTCCATCCTCTCTCACAACATGGTGGACGGGGCTTTCCTATTTGCAAGAAACCATACTTATAATATTTAAATTGTTTAATATGAAAGATTTTTTAGAAAAGAATTTGAATGATGCACCCATGCTGGGAGCATTCGTAAATCAAAGTGAGAAAATCAAGGTTGAAGGCTTTGAACTCATCAAGGTAGAAGAACGTGATGGTAAGCAAGCCATCAATGCAAGAGAGCTGCACCAAAAGTTGGGTAGCAAGTATCAATTTGCGAATTGGATTCAAGAGCGTATTGAAAAGTACGGATTCGTTGAAAATCAAGACTATGAGGTTTTTAAGGAAAATCTTAAAAACTCAAAAGGTGGCAGACCAAGCAAGGAGTACGCCCTATCTTTAGACATGGCGAAGGAGTTGTGTATGATTGAGAACAATGAGAAAGGTAGGATGATTCGCAAGTACTTCATTGAGGTTGAGAAAAAGGTAAGAATGCAGAGTGTTCCATCTTTGCCCGATTTCACCAATCCGGCTATAGCAGCAAGAGCTTGGGCTGACCAGTTCGAGAAGAACCAAGTGCTGACCTTGGAGAACAAGCAACAGAGAGAGGAACTTGCCAAGGCATCGCAGGAGATTGTCGGACTGAGCGCACAGATTACAACAATGAAGCCTAAGACTACTTACTTCGATGTGATGATGAAGAACAAGAGCACAAGCGTGATTACATCAATGGCTCAGGATTACGGAATGAGTCCGCAAGCATTCAACAAATTGTTGCATGAGCATGGTATCCAGCACAAGGTTTCTGACCAATGGGTCTTGTACCGCCAATATTTGGATAAGGGATATGTGAATAGCGAGCCAGTGACCATTACGCACAATGATGGAAAACAAACCATCAAATACAACACGAAATGGACTCAAAAAGGGCGTTTCTTTCTCTATGAGTTCCTAAAGGAGAAAGGTATCTTACCTTTGATTGAACGAAATAATAATGGTGAGACACACTAGGACAACTGTAAAAGCCCCAATCTCGTTAGAGGTTGAGGCTTTCTTTATTTTTACATTTACTTCTTATCTAACCCATCGGAGAACAAACACTTTTGCGCTAATTTTCAATGACTTGTATTTTTATTACAAAAGTATTGTTATTTTACATTTCGGCTTCATTATACTCATAATCCCAGAGGAATAACTTGCCTTTGACGTTTCTAATCGGCTTATCGAACAATTTAGCATTCTTCAAGAACCAATGATATTGGAAATCTTCAGCAAATGCATCCGGATAAGCCTCATGGAATTGAATATCATCCAACTCTACGCTGCCGATAATGGCTGACGTTGGCAAGTCTTTGAAGTCTGGAATAACAATACCATGCTCTTGGCAATATTTCTTCATTGCGCTCTCCTGCCATCCGTCAAGTTTTTCGGGTTTGGCTTGGCTAGCATGAACAAGGAAACGACCACGGAACTTTCTATTCCATGTTCTGTTCTCAATGGTCTTGCAGCCGATAGCGATTAACCAAGCATACGGCTGACGAATTGATAATACTTTCATAAGCTCATTGTTTTATTATTTGCATCCGCAAAGGTAACAAAAACCTTCGAGAAATACAAGGAAACTCTAATTTATTTTCATGTTTTCTAAAAATAATCTTGAAATAGCTTGCATCCTACAGACGGTAAGAGGTTAGAACCTCTTCCGTCTTTTCTTTCTGATTCTGTCCCAATCCGGTTTTAGCACATCCATCGTGGCGACCATCGCCTTGTACTTGTCGCCAAGTTCGCCCTCGTTCATAGATGAACGGAAAGTGTACATCTTGTATCGTTCATGCTCTGGCACATATAATCCCACCATCAAGGAACGGACTCCATCCACCTCCTGCTCCGGTGCTATCAATACAAGCCCCTCGTTCATGCTTTCCAACTTGAAAATCTTTGAGGTGACAACCTCATAATAGTCTAGTACATTCATATTCTTGTCTCCTATAATTAGTTTGTACGTTCAAACACTTCAATATACTGGATAGAGCTACAATCAATATATTTACGTGTAAACACTACTGTACTTCCACTTCCAATCATAAGTGTTCTGTTCTTTGTATTGCAATTGAAAGAGGTTTCACCACCAACACTATTGAAGTCGAAACTTATTTTTGCTCCACCTACCAAGTTGATACTTCCTCTAAGACCTTTGTCCTCGGCTTCGCCTAATATCACATTCACATGACCTGCATCCATATTCTCCTATAATTAATTGTTAAACACCTTCTCTAATAAAGATACGTATGATAGAGTCACTATCAATGTAATCTCTGTTTCCGTTCTCACCAAGTATAGTTATCAAATGCTTTTTTTTGTTATAAAGAACATCGGCAGTAAAATCAAATAACTTTGATTTGCTAAAGTTTGCATGAGTTAACTGCCCATTAGAGAGTGAAATTCCTGCAATGCAACCGCACTCCTTTGCATCATCTAAGATGTCTTTGATAATCTTAATATCCATAGTCTTATTACTTTACTTCTCGTTCTACAATATCAAAATTATCCCACGTCTCTCCTTCGCTGTCTGAGATATGAAAGAAAGAATCTGAGATATTGTATAGATAATCATCGCAATTCAAAACTCGCTTGTAATTCTCCAAAGTGTTCATTCCTTTGTGCCTTATCGCCTTTCTAGCCTTATCTCTGGTATCGAAGACTTCTGCATCAGTTTCTACAGCTTCACCTAATCCATGTTGGTATGAAGAAATTACTACATATACTTTCATAGCTTAAACTCCTTATTTATTACGCAACCTTAGATAATGTTTCTTCATCAATCTCAATCCATTGGCAAGCATCCTTGCGGAAAAATACCTTGCTAGGGATAATCTTGCCATCAACCTCCAAGCTATCGCCATTGCACTTGAAAGTATGGTTCTTTGTCAATGGTACAAGAAGGTACGTTTTGCCCTCTCTTTTGCGTTCTACAAGCGTTTTGTCCGTCCCAAGGATAATTGATACCCTTTCTTCCTTATCGTCCTTTAAAACGCCTATTTTGTCTGTGTGCTCGATATAGAGCACATTCAAGAAATTCTCATCCATTTTCTTACTCCTCCCATCGAAAAGCGTTAGTGTCTTTTACAACCTTCTTGCTGTCTTCGTCCCACATATAACCATCCGTAAACCATTTAGGGGCTTTACCATTGATTACTCGTTTTGCATCGGCTATGCTAGCATAGTCTGGTTCAACAACATTATCAATGCGAACGGCAACCTGACCGAATACGTCCTCCACCTTGGTAATATGATGCCCTTTGTAGAACACTTCTTTCAAACACTTAGCAATTGTCTCCATATCTCAAATACTTTAAAAGTCCTAAACTAAAGGGGTGTTTAAAGGCACACCCCCTATTAAGCCTCGCCAAACACCTTAGAACGTGAATATATCTTTATGCAACTCGCAAGAAGTTGTAAGCCTTGAATTGTCTCCATGCGCCCTTTGCTTCATCCCAATAGCGGATGCAATCTCTTGATGCTGCATGCCCTGTACCATTTGGAGTATAGTCAATGTGGCTCTGAAGGAGAGTACCAAAGGCTTGTCTTACCTCACCATTCATCTTCATAAAGAAGAACTCTACTACCTTGGTCTTCATCGCTGCCTCAAGCTTTACGACCTGCCAAGCCTGTTTCAAGCACTCAACCCAAGACATTGAACTTGATTTCAACTGATAGGCTCTATGTGCCAACTGCATTACCTTTCTCATCTTGTTCTTAATTGAAGTTGTCATATCCTCAAACCGTTTTACGAGTGCCGACTCGGCTGCATAGCAGCAATTAATAGTTAAACTTTAAAGCCTTTATCTCTTAAAGACATTGCAAAGATACGATTTTATCTTATATCCTCCAAATATTTTTGCCAAAAACTTACGATTTAATCTAATATTTAACGCTTATTTATAATAAGTGGTCGTATTTTTACAGATTTTAATACATTTATATCGTATAATTGTGTATCTTTGCACACAAAAACATTAGATAGTATCGTATATGAATTACAAGAAAAGTAACGTGCCTCTATATATTAAAGAGGTAATGAAAGAAAAAGGCATCATGTCAAAGACCTTACAAGAGGCTCTTGGTATGGCTCAAACATCGGTATCATACATTATTAATAATAAAGCGAACCCATCGTTTGATACATTGGTACGTATTGCCGAAATCCTAGATGTGCCAATTTGGAGGCTATTCTACAAGGAGACACCAAAGGAGCTACAACCAGAGCAGCCATCCATTCCGCAATCTCCGGCTATCATCTGCCCTCATTGTGGCAAGCCTATCGAGCTGGAGATTAAGGCAAAGGAGGGGAAATGATATTCCTCTCCTTTAACACTTCTATTCCTTCTCCTTCAAAAAGCCTATACCTGCATGAACATTACCCAACTTATACCAAGACTGGCTTAAAGTCATAACATAACTACTGAAGGATTTTTCCCCAATATCAAGGGTGAAGTCTTCATCTACATCAGCCTCTCCATGTCTTACGTACCCCTTATTCGGGGTGTATAGCAATCTATGATATGAGCCGTTCTCACAAATATAAAGTCCGCTATTACGCCAATCGGAACTCCAAAATTCCGGTTTATTCACGTAACAAAGCATTACATCACCATCGTAAATAGGAATACTATGACTTCGCTCATCCTTTTCTCCAACAAACTTTTCGCTGTCAACATTGTCAGACTGACGGATAACAGATACGATGGAGTAACCATTTCCAATAAAGTCCGCTATATCAACATATGTTCTTTGCTCTCTAAGGTCAAATTCCTGTTGGCTTCTCACTCCATCTTTCTCAAAGATTACAAGTATTCTTGTGTACTTATCACCAAAATTGACCATACTTAGAATCAAGCCGTTGTTCATGTAAGACGCATAAGCTTCTTTGGCTAGTGTTAATACACGCTCTAGATATTCCAATGGCTTGTATCTAACTAACCAAGACTGACCTTTTTGCATCTTTTGCAAGTACGAATACATGTTCATCGCCTCGCATTCATCTATTCCATGCTTCTTGCAGACCAACTTGAACTTATCCGGATAAACACTAGTTACAAGTCTATCCAATTCGTCCATAGCTTGCATGGCTTTCAAATAATCATTTGCTTCCATTTTACTAATCTTTAAGTTTCTCAATTATATAACCACGACCTGTATAGGTACAAGACAAGCCGATATACACTAGCTGATGTAAAAGCCACAATTCTTCAGAGAACGGCAGTCTATCACACTTCACAAACTCATCTTCATCCTCAAAATCAGATGCCTTTTCCAATATTTCTTCCTTTGTCATTATCTTTAAATTTGTGCCCGAAAGCTGTTAATCCGCATCTTTTATTTTTTGTAATGTGTCAAGTATCACATTTGCAATCTCAAACCTACCGACATTTGGATTCTGTGGGACACTATAGCACAGAGCTTTTAAAAGCTCAAAACATTGATTCTCATTTAATAGCATACGCTTACTTCTTTTGATTAAAATACTTTTCCAACTCTCGAAGAATGAACAGCCCTCCTATCTTGAAAGACTGCTCTATCACCACTCGATGCTCCTTAAATACGTTTTGACTTCTTGCAAACCGAAACGCTTCATTCTCTAGCATAAGCACAAACTTATTAAATTCTGCATCGGTCATTTGCATTCACCTCCTTCCTTTGAGAATAAATCATCAATATAGAGCCACCCGTCTATAGGCATATTCTCAACAAATCCTTTCCAAGACTTGAATTCTTTGACTTGGGCTAATGAATAATAGTTGCCTACACTATAGTGCAGCAATGTCCATTCATCATATCCTTCTGGCTCTTTATTTGTTTGATGCCACAAGTCCTTCAAGAATTCATTGATAGCCCAGCGAGCACCTTCCATGAAACTATCAGAAGCAGTAGGCTATTCGTGGTTACTACTGAGCCATCTACTGTGTTGCATTGCTGCTTCTTTTACTTTCTTATCGTCTATCATAACTATTGTTGTATTAAAAATGTAAATATGAACGTTCAAGAAAACTAAGTAAAACAGCATGTTCTTTATATGCGAAAGAATCTGTTCTTCCCATTCTCTCAAAGCGTTGCATTTGCCTTTTACAATGCTCTATAAGTTCTTTCTTAAAAGCTTCGTCCATAACTTACCTCCACATCTTTAGTTGTACCTAACAATGATTCGTTGCCTTCGTAAGGGATACAGAACTCCCATCTACCATTAACACATACATAGTCATGATATTCATCTGTCTTATCTGTATGGCTAAATATATTTGCACGCCATTCCTCAGTTTTTTGATGTCTAACCAACACATTATCGAATGGTTTCAGCTCTACCTTTGGCTTCAAATCCACAATCTGTTTCTTCTCAGCATCCCAAGCCTTGCCTTCTTTGGCTAGAGCATCAAAGAGTTGCTGCTTCTCGGAGTCAGTGGCAAAATTCATTTTGCCCTCAAAAAATGTCCACGCACGAGGCAATGTAGTATAACAATCCATTACACCTGTATTATTTGTTTGGATTGCATGGAAAGCGTAATAATAGAAAGAACCTTCAGTTTTCAGTCTACTAAAAATGGAAACTATATCACAGTTTTCCTTATGCATAGTTACTATATCCCCATCCTTGAACTCTGGCTGAGCCTTCTCAATATCCAAAGTTTCAAGGTTTAGTATACCACCTAATTTTCTTTCAATCTCTCTGACATATCCATAGGCAATATTGTTATCTAACTTGTCAAACTTAGCTGTTTCTGCATTTGATACGTCTTCGTAACCATCCCTGCTATTAGAATAGCATCCGTTGAACATTGTATAATCATCAGATGCCCATTCTTTGAAAATGCACTGAAATCCACAACTATTGATAAGCAAATCGCCCTTCTTCCAAGAGAATTTTTCCCAATCACGCATTGATTTGCTAGGATAGATGCATAAAACTCCTTCCTTGTACAATTTACCGTCTTTATCGAACCATGGCTCTTTATTATGATGCTTAACTTGAAAAGCATCACATGCATCAGTAACGACATATAACGTAACACTTCCAAACATATCAGTCCAGAGTTTCGTACCTTCTGGCTTATTCTTGAGGATTTCCGCTATATTAATCTTTTTTTCCATGTCTGTCTTTTTTATATTCATTTATTCTTCACTAAAATATTTCTTAACAAACGCTCGTTCGGTGAGCCATTTTCCAAACCCCACTCTAAAGTAACGCTTTGATTTACCTTTCGCAAACCCATATTCATCACGAGGTGTGTTAACACTTAGGTGTATCTTAGGAACATGGTTCACCGATACGTATGCAGTTATATATTCATCCGAGAATGCCAAATGCTGAACTTCACGGAACTTTACATTCTTAAAAAACATTTCCTTCATAAGCCTTAGTCCTTATAGATTGCATCAAGAATGCTTCTGAAATTCGGATTATCAATAACGGCTTGGGCATCTTCTTTGTTCTTGAAGTAAATAGCACCTTCGTTATAATTACCACAAGAAGTAATACCATATTCGCTGGTTCGCATGATATTATGCTTATATTCTTGAGAATTCCAGTCCGGTTTCCAATCTCCATTATAGTACTTAGCTATAGTCATTAACCTAGCTAATGCGATTATCTTTCCAGCAATCATTTCAGGAACTTTTATATCGGCAGGACAAACACCTTTACCAGCTAAAGCAGATAAAACATCCGCATAGCTGATTTCCTTCTTCTTAAATGCTATAATGCCAGCTTTCAAATCACTTTTTTCAACGTCCACTTCCATTCCTTTAGGAATATCTATGACTAACTTATTATCTAGCATTTCCATTTTTCTTATGTTTCATTTCCAAAATATATTTTTTATTCACAACCAACTCGAAGAACTTATATTTAGCATGCATGTAGTTGCGACCTAAATCAACTCCACCGACAAATTCTTCTCTATACCAAGAGATTGCCGTATATTTTACAATATCATGCTCTTCCGGATGATTCACACGACCATTCCACACATCTGTGCGAACCAGATCGCAATACCCATCAGGTAATTTGGCACGTATCATCCTCGTATTCTCCGCATTAATATAGACGTTTTTGTATTCCAAATCTACGCCTAAAATTTCCTGATTAAGCTTTGCTACATCCATATCTCAATAATATTAAAGCACTACGTTGAAGATCCCTCGGTTTGAACGGATTCTTCTCCAGTATTTTATTCACATCATTTCGTATCTTGCGACTTTCCCACTTCTTTGTTAGACGCATAGCCTTTAACAAACGATGGTCTCCAGCTAGCTTTCCTGCATCCTTCTTGCCACAATAATAGCCTTGCCTATATGCCCAATATCTAGTCTTATAGACTTGCTTCATTATCTTCTTAGCTTGTCTTATTTTCATATCAACCTCACTTTCTATGGAAAAACGTTCCATGACACCAATCGCTGCTTTCAACATACTCATGTAGTTTAGTACATCTTCCTGCGAACATACCATTGAAATGTTTACAACGACCGCATTCCTTTGAAGTTCTCAAAATTGAACGAAACAAACTAACGTTAGCACTCGGCATATTTACCTTATTCCATCTGATAGTTGCTTTCTGATAGAGATTCTTTAATCTAGGAATGAATCTACTCTCTTTCTTGAATGTATATTTTGAATCGAAGTAACGTGTGTCCGTTCCTTTCGCCATCATATTCAAGATTTTCTTAGCTTGTCTTATCTTCATATACTACTTGTTTTTATAAATTTCACATGTCCCCTCATAAATAGTGTTATTACTATAAATGTCATTATATTGCGAAATGGAAACCAATTCGTTTGCCTTCATTCCCTTAAGAATTTCATCGTACACACTTTCTATTGCTCTTCTCTTCAATTGCTCCATGCCAGATTTGTCACGGCAATAGTATTGCATTTCTATATTCGACATTATAACTCTTTGACGAAGCTTAACGACTTGTGGCTTTATATATCTAACCTCTATCTTTGGTTTGATGCCTAGTTTGTCAGCTAGCCATTGTTTCCATTTCGGTTTTACATCTTCTCCATCCAAGCAAACAAGAAAGATGTAAATTAGACTAACACCTATATATAAAATTACAATTTCCATATGCTACTTATTTTTATCTCCAAATAATACGTGTCTTCGATAAGGGAAGAAATAGCAACGTTCTCCTGGACACCACCAACTAGGAGCGTTCTTCATACATCTACGACATAACGCTATATTCTTCTCAGCTTTTATGTTGTCACGTTCAAACTTTCTTCGTTCTCTTCTTGAAAGAGGAGGATAAGGATAAGTTTCTTCCTTAAACTTCTTAGCAGCTAAAGCATTCAGTTTTTGAACTACTATTTCTAATATCTTTTCTATCATACGCTACTTCTCCTTATCGAATTTTGACCTCAAGATTACTATTCTATGATACCTTGCTACAAATGTTCCAAATGGAATATCAAAACAACACTTCACTCCATTAAGGAACTTGCAATCAAGCATTTTCATCTTATCATTCCATACCACCTCTATAACACTTTTTGTTTCAATGTTAGAGATAATATCTCCAACATAAATATTGTCTCCGTTCATATCTTTCTCTCCTGTGAACTGGCAGACGGTAGAAGGGTCAACCTGATGTGCCTCGTTTCTATTAAGCATTGATTCCCTCTGCCTATCCTCGATGATGTAAGTGTTACCGCATTCAACATAGAAGTAACCTTCTATCCAAGTGTTATTGTCAAGACGCTTGGCCTTGAATTTGATATTTTCTAATTTCATACGCTATAATCATTTAATTCCCTTACATTGTTTAATAACCGCCTCATTGAAAGACAAATTATAAGCATGAGTATCTGTAATACCTTCAGCCTCTTTATATTTGTCAAGAATAGAATCTCTTATTCCGTCAATATAAGGCTTATCTATAAGCTTGAACATAATTACATTAGTCCAATCATCAATTCTCCTGTTTGGATTATCAATCTCGTCTTTATACCAACCAGATTTTCGCCCACTATCTTTATGTGGAACACGATATTCTGCTACCATTGGTATTGCGATAAATCCATCATACTCCATAGTAAGAACCATTACCCAATCAAGCTCAATTCCAAGTTTTTTCATCTTGAAATACTCTTTAATGGGCAACCATCCTTCTAACTTCATTCGTTCAATAAACAAGTTAGCTACTCCTGCTCCTATAAATTCTTCGTGCATACTTTTCATTTTTTATTTAATTTATGAGCAGTACTATTAGTATGCTCTATATGTTCATTATTACAACAATATGGATAGAAATATTTATCTGCTCCATACATAAGTTCTTCTATAATATTATCGTCACTATCATTGCACTTAGAATCAATAGTAACTCTAATATTTACTTCGAATATTCTTGCCATAACTATTCTTCTTTAAGTTCTAACTCTTGCTTGATTAGTTTTAGAAAACTTCTAGCGTGAACTACAAGAACTTTCTTATTTCCTGCGTTCATCATTCTAGTATAGTTTTCAATCATATCATCAATAATTGTTAGTGCCGATACTTTACTCATATTTTTTCATATTTAAATCTTTAAGTCTATCCTTATAGAAGGCAGGAACTCTACTAATCTGCCACCAAGAATAGCATTCGTCACTCCAAGGTTCAATCCACACTGGTTCTTTTGTGTCTTTATCTTGGCAGTATACAATTCCACGTACTTCATCATTAAGCAAGAAAGCCTCTACATCAAAATCCAAATCGTCTAATGTTGCATAAGTCTTGCAATACTCATTACGTTCCATAGTGCCTTCCCTTACGAACAACTCAAAATCATTGAATAAATCTATTTTTAGTATCTCTAAGTTATTGCTTTTAACAATATCTAGAAGAGACTTTTTGACGTTCATTTTGCTCATTTCCTATCCCTCTTTTTATAGTCATTGCAATCCATAGGAATATGGTCTGCTAACTCTTGCCAATAACACCTATTATCATAATAACAAGTTTGACATTTATGAATCTTTTCATTCATTACTTATTCTCCTTTAAGTTCGACAGGCTCATCTTTCCAAGACAATTCTTTTCCGATGAGCTTCTTAATGCTTCCTTTAGGAAGGTAACAGCAACCGGTATTTGCGTACCTCTGCCCATATAAATATAAGACAGAGCAAATCCATAATGTATTACTTTCATTTCTGCAAGGTTTTTCTGCAAAAATATGTTCACAGCCACCTTTATCTACTGCTAACCATGACATAACTAATACTATATTTTTTTAATTAATAAATTACTTTTCTTATCAAATGGTTTATAACCACTACGGAGATACCAATCTAGAACAAATCTATCAGATTCATCTTTAACAAATTCCAATCCGATTGTCTTCACTCCATTTAACTTAGCCTGTTGTTCTGCGAGTTGTAACAGGCGTTGTGCAACACCATTTCTTCTATAAACAACATCAACCCAAAGAGCGTATATTAGAGCATCAGCCTTGCCGAAAATATCACTAACATATAATGGAATAGATATTTGAACAGAGCCATGATTTTCTTCATCAGTTATTAAAATTCTGATTTCATCCTTCCATGTCTGTTTTTGCATCATATTCTATCCTCCAACTCTTTAAGTGCCAAGACTAACTCATTTTGAATATGAATTGCCATACCTTCACTCAATTTTATTCTTTTTGAGCCAATCATCTTGGAAACATTATTGATATGAATTATCGCTTTTTCTTTACTCATTGCTTATCCTCCTTTACCTTTTTAAGATAAAATTCTCTCCAATCTTCAAAAGTCCAATCTCTTGTGTTATGAGTAAGACTGAAAACTTCCGTATCTTTCTCTAACTGGAGTAACAGCCAAGCGTAATCTTCATATCGCTGTCTTAGCAATCTCTTGCGACACCATCTTACATGCTTGTATAACTTATAATCAGCGGTTGCAGCATCAAAGATTATTTTACCTATTATTGCTAACAGATAAGCAGATATAACACCTAATGCAATCCAACCTAATATTGTAATTACTAAATCCATATTCTCTTCTTTTTTTTACCCTCCTTAGTAATTGATAATTTTCTGTGTTTTACGAACCTTGGCAAAGAACCCACTAATCTGTTCTTTTGTCGCAACACCTTTAATGTGACACTTCATCCAATTGCCAATACCATTGGATTTCTGAATCATTCCATCAGAATCCTCACCAATTATCACACCATATCCATCAGCGTTAACAAAGCCATCATGGATAAACACTTTACCATCACTAGCAACTAAGATAGTACCTGCTTTATATTCACTTAATCTCATATTCTTTTCTTTTTACCCTCTCCCTTTTACAGGAGAGGGTGGTTAGTTACTCTATTTCATATTTATTGCTTATACAAGCATTTATAGCTTTTATTGCAATATCAATAGCTTCTGCTTCATATTCATTAAGACACATCATTCCTCTTAAAAATACTTTTGCTTGTTTATAATTTATTTTCATATTACTTATATTTATATCCTTTTCAGGATGGTTAATCTTCTACAATAAACCCATTTTCAGTGCAAGTGTCAATAGCTCTAATTGCTATCCAAATCGCTTGCTTCTGCTCATCGTCTGTAAGATTACTTCTAATCTCACACAACTTTCTTTTAGTTTCTGTTGCTTTCATACTTCTATCTATTTATGCCAGAAGGCGTTAAACATCAATCTGATTTGCACACTCTTCTGTTTCATCAGGAACAGATAACTCATCCCACATATCACACTTACCTTTATCATTGTAGATACAAGGTCTGTGACATATTCCTCTAATATCTTCTCTTAACATATCTACACCTCCATTAATGTTTGTATAGCCATACAAGTTAAGCATAAGCCTATCACGAAAATAAGCAGTCCGATATGAGCATGCCATAAATCTCTGCAAATTCTTATGCCTACATACATAAATGCTATGCCTATAGCTATGAATATTATTGATAATGCTGCTAACATACCTACACCTCCATTTTGTGTTTAAGTCCTAGACCGAAGAGAAGGTTCTGTAGTTGATGTACAAACACCAACTTTTCTATTAGATTTTGGTTCCCACACCTTAGTGTCCAACCATAGCTTTTACCTATTAATCTAAAAAAGAGAGTTTCACTCACCTTTTTGTAATACACAAGTCCATACCTCTCTTTATCCCACCCATTCTTTTCTAGAATCTCAGGAGTGAGAGGAATCGGTAAAATATCTCTGTCTGCAACAAAAGCTGTTTTTGTACTATTAGTTGAAATCAAAGCATAACATATCTTGTTATGAAGAAAGTTTTCTTCAAAATTAACAATAGTATAAGTATTGGTTGAAAACTTTACCAAATCTCCTTGAATGTATTCTAACTTATCCATACGTTTTACTCTTTATCAATATTAAACCCAAATTCGCCATTCTCATTCTTTTCAAGAAGGCTCATTATCTTTGAGAACAACTTGACATTAAAAGGGCAGTATGTTGTTACTTCATACTCACCTTTTGCAACCTTTCTCATTCTATAAGACTGGCTTTTGATCTCCTTCTTCTGCTTTCTGTTCTTCGGCTTCACTCTTATTGTTGACTTAACGTACATCACTTCGTCTTTATTAGATAAACCTACAACAAGAATAGTTTTTCCACACGTAGCCGTTACCTCTTTAGTTAATCCACCCATACGCTTTACTTTTTACGATGATTAAACTTCTTAATAGCATCTTTCTTAGAAGCTGCCATAATCTTAACTCCCTTGATAACGAACTCATGCTGCTCCTTTGGCTGACACTTCTGTTTGTCGGATGGAATGTTGCCATTTGGTGTATCAAGTCTAGGACTTGGGCTTCCAAACGGATACTCACTAGCATAAGCCGTGATAGCAGTATACATCAAAGCCAAATTCATTAATTTTCTGCTCATACGCTTTACTCCTTAACTTCTTTAAAAATTACATTTTTATGGTCTGAGCGTTCTTTGATGCTACAAGGGTATAGCTGCCATACTTCACAAAACTTCTTACTATCAAAGAAGCACCCTTTGCAAGATTCTTTATCAGTCTCAGTAACTTCAAGAGTTACTCTTTCTCCAACTTCAAACTCTTTCATAATCAAAACGCTATTCTATAGTCCTTTCCTCTCAAAGTAGGTCTCTTTTTGAGGATGAA